>WNEY01000117.1_pt1 | contig 38885 bp, 31 predicted proteins | sample 5400531 | NCBI WGS metagenome assembly WNEY01 (sample SAMN13153338, study PRJNA577476) | soil metagenome | isolation source: 200 cm saprolite under Douglas fir tree site 1 | place: USA:California | collected 2015-04-18 | reverse complement strand
GACGAACAGCGGAAGGCTGGCGTGACGCCGGAGATGATCCGGCTCAGCGTCGGCATCGAGCACATTGACGACATCATCGGCGACCTCGATCAGGCCCTCGACGCGATGGAATCAGCCCAGCAGGGAGCGGCGCGATGATCACCGAACGCCTGTCACCTTCGGATCTCGCCGCCGTCGGGCGAGCGCGGCGCCGGCGCCGCGGGCCGCCGGGCGGCTTCCCCCAACCCGATTCGAACTGCCTCGACATCGGGCTCATCAACAACATGCCCGACGCGGCGCTCGACGCGACCGAGCGGCAGTTTCGCGCGCTGCTCGATGCGGCCGCGGACGGCCTCGTCCTGCGCCTGACGCTCTACACGCTGCCGGAGGTTCCTCGAACCGATTTCGGCCGGCGCCAGGTGAGCCGCTATTCGGATCTCGGCGATCTGTGGGACCGTCATCACGACGGTCTCATCGTGACCGGAACCGAGCCGCGGGCGGCGGACCTCAAGGACGAACCCTTCTGGGGCAGCCTCACCAGGGTTCTGGAGTGGGCCGAGCGTCATACGCACTCCACCGTGCTGTCGTGCCTGGCCGCACACGCGGGCATTCTCCACATCGACGGGATCGTCCGGCGCCCGCTCGGCAACAAGCGCTTCGGCATCTTCGAGTGCGTGCGCGTCTCGGATCACCCGTTGACAGCCGCCGCGCCGAGTCGCCTGCAGATGCCGCATTCCCGGTGGAATGAGATACCGGAGGAGGCGCTGCTCGCGTGCGGCTATCGCGTGCTGACGCGGTCGGAGGACGCGGGGGTCGACGCCTTCGTGAAACAGAGAAAGAGCCTGTTCGTGTTCTTCCAGGGTCATCCGGAATACGAGGCCGTGACGCTGCTGCTCGAATACCGCCGCGATATCGGGCGCTTCCTCCGGCGAGAGACAGACACGTACCCGCCCACGCCGCACGGCTACTTCGACCCGGAGACCGTCGAGGCGTTGACCGCCTTGCGGGAGCGAGCAATGCTGGACCGGCGCGAGGAACTGCTCGCCGGGTTCCCAACCGCGATGGCCGCCGGCAAGGTCACCAACACCTGGCGCTCGACGGCAGAGAGCCTCTATCGCAACTGGCTCTTATATATACGCGCGCGAAAGGAGCAGGGGCTGGCGCGAAGCAACATGGACGTGACGGTTGGCGGGTGACCGCGGTGTCGAAGAAGATCCCTCAGCTCGATGCGGTCCGCGGCGTGGCGATTCTGCTCGTGATCCTGCACAACGAGAGCAGCGTCTTTCCGTCGCTTCATCTGGAGCGGCTGTTCGCCAACGGGTGGATGGGGGTCGATCTGTTTTTCGTGCTGTCCGGGTTCCTGATCACCGGGATTCTTCTCGACACCAGACAATCGGAAGGCTACTTCAAGAGTTTCTACGCCAGGCGGTGCCTGAGGATCTGGCCGCTGTATTACGCCTTGCTCGTTTTCATGTTCGTGATCGTCCCCCTGCTGCGCCCGTCGGAGGCGCACACGGTGTTCGAAAAATCGTCGCCCTGGTGGGGCTACCCGTTGTTCCTTCAGAATTTCCTCATTTCGATTCCAACCAACGCCGCGGGACCGCTGGCCGTCACCTGGTCGCTCGCGATCGAGGAACAGTTCTATCTCGTCTGGCCGTGGGTCGTGCGCTACTGCCCGCCCGCCCAGGTCCGGCGTCTTGCGATCCTCGTGATAGGTCTTTCTCCCGCGCTTCGCCTGTATCTGTCGTTCCACGCCGTCGACCTCTACACCAGCGTGTTCTGCCGTCTGGATGGCCTGATGGCCGGAGCGCTCCTCGCGCTCGCCGTGCGCTCGGACGCGTTTCTCCCGTCCAGGTTTGTCCGAAGCGCCTGGGTGACTCTCATCATCGCCGTGCCGCTCGCCTTTCTGACCGAGGCCGCCAATGCGAGATGGATCGTGTTCTCGTTGAGCGCGGCGGCGTCCGCCGCGTTCGTATATCTTGCGTTGTTCTCACCGCAAGCGTGGCTCCGGAGCGCGCTGACGAACCGGTTCCTGGTGTACACGGGAACGATCAGCTATGGACTCTACCTGCTCCACAAGATCCCGTTCGACATGGCGAAGACGTTTCAGATGGATCGGTATCCCCTGCTGGCGCTGCCGATCCTTCTCGCGGTGTGTTACGCGATGGCCGCGCTGTCCTGGAATCTGCTCGAGAAGCCCTTCCTGAGGCTCAAGCGATTCTTCGAAGCGAAGGCGGCCCGTCAGGGTCCAGCGAATCGCAAACTCGCCTTGGCGCTTCAGGCAACGGACTGAGGCGATATCGCCCTTTCTATGTCAGGACGCCAAGCACCGCGTCGACCGCGTCGCGCGCCACGCTGACCAGGCGATCGATCTCCGCCTCGGTAATGACGAGCGGTGGCGCGAAGAACAGGATGTCGCCTGGCGCCGGATCGGGGCCGACCGCAGGGCGTGTCCGCGTGACGACGCCGCGCTTCATCATCTCCCGCCTGAGGCTCGCGGCGAACTTCAGCTCGCTTGGGAAGTTCTTCCTGGTCGGCCGGTCTTCCACGAACTCCACCGCCGCGAGCAGCCCCTTCCCGCTCCGGATGTCGCCCGTGTTCGGGTGATTGCCGAACGCCGCCGTGAGACGGGCCCGGAGGTATTCACCCATCTTCGCCGCATACTCCGAGAGCCGGTCGCGCTCCATGATCTCGATGTTCTTCAGCGCGACCGCGCAGCAGGTCGGATGACCCGAGTAGGTGTATGCGTGCATCCAGCGGTCGTCGGGCTTGACCGAGTCCATGACCTCCTTGATCGCCCTGGTCACCATGATCCCGCCGAGCGGCAGATAGCCCGAGGTGACCCCCTTCGCGAACGAGAGGATGTCCGGCGTCACATTCCAGTGCGAGAGGGCGAACCACCGGCCGGTGCGACAGAACCCTGTGATGATTTCATCGGCGAGCAGCAGCACGTCGTGACGCGTACACACGTCGCGCACGCGCGGCCAGTAGTCGTCGGTCGGGTAGAACACGCCGCCGGCGCCATGAATCGGCTCTCCGATGAAGGCCGCAACCGTGTCGGGCCCTTCGCCGATGATCGCCTCCTCCAGCGCCCTCGCGGCGGCCTCGCCCACGCTCTCGCCGGGCTTCGCCCCCTGATATCGGTACGGATAACAGGTCGGGATGTGAACGATTCCCGGGACCCGCGGCTCGAACATCTTCCAGTACCCAGGGCCCATCCCGGTGGCGCTCATCGTCTGCAGCGTGAGCCCGTGGTAGCCCTGTTCGCGCGCGATGACCTTCACTTTGCCGGGCCTGCCGCGCGCTTTCCAGTAAAAGCGCGCGGTCTTGAATGCCGATTCGTTCGCCTCGGCGCCGCCCGACGTCAGAAAGACCGCCTGCATGGTGTGGCCGGTGATTTCCAGCAGGCGTTCCGCCAATGCGATCGACGGGATGTTCGACGAGCCGACGAAGCCGGAATAGTAGGCGAGCTCCTTCATCTGCGCCGCGGCCGCCTCGGCCAGCTCGGCGCGACCGTGGCCGACGTTCACGTTCCAGAGACCCGAGAGCCCGTCGATGTACTCGTGGCCGTCGATGTCCTGGACCGTGATGCCGGACCCACGCACGTAGATGACCGTATTCGCGTTGTCGACGGGATGGTGCAGCGGGTGGATCAGATGTTCCTGATCGGCCCTGACGAGCTCGGCGGTTGTCGGCAACATGGTTGCTATTCCGGCAGGTAATGCAGGAGCTTGAAGATATCCGAAAAGACGCCCGTCGCCGTCACGTCCGCGCCGGCGCCGGGGCCCTGCACGATGAGCGGCGTGCGGCCGTACCGATTCGTGGTGAACGCGATGATGTTGTCGCTCCCCTTCGTCGCGGCGAAAGAGTGATCCCGGGGGAGCTCCCTGATTTCGGCGCGCGCGCGGCCGCGCTCGAGCGTCCCGACGTATCGCAGGACCGCGCCGCGCGCCTGCGCGCGCTGCAGGCGCTCTCGCATCTCGGCGTCATGCGCCGCGTAGGTCGCGAAGAACTGCGGCGAGAACGGACCATCGGTCAGACAGCGCGGGACCAGGCTGTCGACGCACACGTCGTGCAGCTCCATCCTCAGCCCGGTTTGACGCGCGAGGATCAGCAGCTTGCGCGCCACGTCCTGACCCGACAGATCCTCGCGGGGATCGGGCTCGGTGTACCCCATCCGGTGAGCATCGCGAACCAGCGCGCTGAACGGGGCGGTGCCATCGAAGGTGTTGAACAGATAGCTGAGGGTTCCTGAGAAAACTCCCTCGACCTTCGTGATCACGTCACCGCTGGCGATCAGATCCCGCAGCGTCGACATCACCGGCAGACCGGCGCCGGCGTTGGTTTCGAAGAGAAAATGCTTCTGGTGAGCAGCCAGCAACTCCCTCAAGGCGGTGTAGCGTCGCCACGGAAGGACATTCGCGCGCTTGTTCGGCGTGATGATGTGCAGGTTCGCCTTGATGAACTCCGGGTAGGCGTCGACGATGGATGACGCGGCAGTGCAATCGATGAGCGCCGCGTTCGCGAGCTCGAGGCCGGCGATCTCGTGCGCCAGCGCGCGCGGATCCATCCGCCGGGCGGAGGCGTCGAGCGCCTCGCGCCACCCTCCGAGATCGATGCCGTCCCGGTTGACGACGAACCGTTTGGTGTTGGCGACCGCGATCACTTTGGCGTCGAACCCCTGCTCGAGCAGATACGCCCGCCGCTCGCACAGCTGCCGGAGAAGGGCGCCGCCGATGTTGCCGACGCCGACGACCACGAGCGCCAGGGACTTGCGCCGCTCGAAGAATCCCTGATGGATCACGTTGAGCGCGCGCGATCGCTGCGAGGCGTCCACCACGCAGGAGATGTTGCGCTCAGACGCGCCCTGGGCGATGGCGCTGATGTTGATGTTGTGCCGCCCGAGCGCGCCGAAGAGCTTGCCCGCGACGTCGGGCCGTCCCTTCATGCCCTCGCCAACCACGGCGATGATCGCCTGATTGGGTTTCTCATCGAGCGTGATCAGCCCGTGCTGGAATTCGAGCCGGAACTCCTCAGCGACCGTCTGCGCCGCGGTGGCGGCGTCGCTCGTGTTCACCGCAAGACAAATGGTGTGCTCGGAGGAGGCTTGAGCACTGAGGATGACCTTCACGCCATGCGACGCCAGCGCTCGAAACAACCGTTCGGCGGTCCCGCAGACGCCGTTCATGCTGCGTCCGCGCAGCGTCAGGAGGGTCAGGTCGCCAACCGAGCTGATGCCCTTGGCCAGCCGATAGCCGTTGGTGGGTTTTCGGGAGATGAGCGTGCCCGGCGCAGAGGGATTGAAGCTGTTCTTGATCACGATCGGGATCGACTTGGCGACGGCCGGTCCGATCGCGTCCGCGTGCAGCACCTTCGCGCCGAAGCACGACATCTCCATCGCCTCTTCGTACGTCATCTGCGACAGCACGAACGCCGAGGAGACGGCCTTGGGATCCGCGCTCAGCACGCCGTCGACGTCGGTCCAGATCTCGATCGTCGACGCGCCAAGCGCAGCGCCGATGATCGCGGCGGTGTAATCGGATCCATTCCTGCCGATCGTCGTCGTCCGGCCGTCTTCCGTGCTGCCGATGAAGCCGGTCACGACCGGGACCGGCCGACGCGAGTGTTGCCAGAACATCGAGAAGTATTCCCGCGCCGCGCGATTCGTCTTCTGAAAGATCACGTTGGCGCGGGTGAACTGTGCGTCCGTGGTGAGGAACTGGCGGGCATCGACGAATCGCGTGCGGCGGAACCGGTTCAGATACCCGGATACGATGAGCGCCGACAGACGCTCGCCGAAGCTGGCCGCGACGTCCAGCGCGGCCGGAGGACATTGGCCGAGCAGGCGGATGCCGTGCAGCGCGTCGCGCAGCTCGCCGAGCTGTTCGTCGACCAGGGCGCGGATCCGGCGTCCCTGATGGCGGCCCAGGAGGTTGTCGACCGCGGACCGGTGCTGCGCGGCGATCGTGTCGTACGCCTGCTCGTGCTCGGGATCCCGCCGCTCGGCAAGGCGCGCGCACTCGAGGAGCTGGTTGGTCACCCCCTGAAATGCGGAAACGACGATGACCGCGGGGGAGCCATTCACCGTGTTCCGGACGATTCGCCCGACGTCTCTGATGCGGTCCGGCGTGGCGAGAGACGATCCGCCGAACTTGAGCACTCTCATGTTGTGGTTCCGAGCGAGCTCAGCAGTTCGTGTGTGATGCTTGCCCCTCGTTGGCTATCTACCTTGGGGACGACTATAGGATGCCGGCGAAGGATCTGAAATCACCCGGAGGTGACTATGTGTGTAGCACCCCGGGATGATAGGTGGTGACTCTTGGCCGGCCGAGGCGTACCCGACCGTTCGATTCGCGACGCCGAGCAGGTGTTTCCCCGTGTTCTGACGCACCTGTAGCCCGAGCGCCGGCGTAAAACCCATTTGATATGCGAATCACCCTGAAGACAGATTCGACCCTTCGTGCGATCCGAGCAGCTATTTTCTGTAGCTCACGCGCCACACGCGGTTCCCGCCGTCGTCGGACACGAGCATCGAACCGTCCGGCATCTGCAACAAGCCGACAGGGCGGCCCCAGACCTGCTTGTCATCGTCATCTCGCGCCACGAAACCGGAGAGGAAATCTGCCGGCGGACCGGCGGGCCTGCCGTCGCGGAATGGCACTCGCACGACGCTGTAGCCGGACAGCTTCGATCGGTTGATGGAGCCGTGGAGCGCGACAAACGCACTGTTCCGGTACTCGACGGGGAATTGCGACCCGGTATAGAAGATCAGCCCCAGCGCCGCCGAGTGCGCCGGAAGGAGCACGTCCGGCATGCTTGCCGTCGCAACCAGATCCGGACGTTGCGGCGTCACGGTCGGATCGAGGTTCTTGCCGATGTAAGAGTACGGCCATCCATAGAACCCGCCGTCGCGAACCGCCGTGATGTAATCGGGAACGAGATCGTCGCCCAGGTGATCGCGCTCGTTGACCGAGGTCCAGAGCGTGTTCGTTCCGGGAAAATACGCCAGCCCCACAGGATTACGCAGTCCGCTGGCAAACACGCGGTGCGCGCTACCGTCAGGGTTGTACTCGTGGATGGCGGCGCGCCTGACCGCGCCCTCGGACTCCTCGGGCGTTGCGTTGGTCGCCGACCCGACGGTGACGTACATCTTCGTGCCCGCCGGGTTGAAGATGAGGTTCCTGGTCCAGTGGTTGTAACCGCGCGTCTGGCTGATGTCGATATGGAGGCGGTTCGCCGTGTCCTGGTCGAGCGCGGCGTCGCTCGGCGGAAGATCGGCGATTTTCTGCGCGCCTCCTTCCGCCTCGATCTGGCCCGTCCTGTAGGTGAACTTCACCACCGAATCGTTGTTGCCGACGTACAGGTTGCCATTCCAGAACGCGAGACCAAATGGCCGGTTGAGTCCGGTCGTGAACGTTTGGCGGACTTCCGCCACGCCATCCTTGTCGACGTCGCGCAGGATGGTGATTCTGCCGTCGCCCCTGAGCGGTTCGGCAAGAAACACGTCGCCGTTTGGCGCGAGCGCCATGAAGCGCGCGAACTGCAGGTTGTCGGCGAACACATTCACGCTGAAACCCGAGGGCACCGTCAGTTGACGACCGCCGGGCATCGGGACCACGCGCGTCACCTTGCGAAACCACGGCGTGTGAAACGGAGACGGCAGTTGCTGCAGGAAGAGCGCCAGAACGAGCACAGACGCGCGGATCGCCATGAGCAGGGCCTCGTGCCGCAGTATAGTGTCTGAGACCGTGGCGCCGGGCTTCTTCCGCCGAGACACCGCTGGCGATCAACTGCCGGAGTGAATGTCGAGATGCGTGTCGAGCTCCCGCACGAGCTCGCATTCGAGTCTGTCTGCCGAAACCGCGCCTGCCACCAGCGACGCGTCCGCTCCGGCTAATCGGCCGTGCGCAACACCAGAGCGATGGCTTGCGCCAGCCTCTTCCAGTTGAGCCGTTCGGCGGCCAGCTGCGTCCGGCCCTTCCTCGTCAGGCTGTAGAACTTGGCGTCGCGACCGGTCTCCGACGGCCGCCACTCGGCCCGAAGCCAGCCGCGGTGCTCGAGCCGGTGCAGCGCGGGGTACAACGAGCCCTGCTGCACCTGGAGCGTGTCTTTGGTGATCTGCTGCAGACGCTGCCCGATGGCGTAGCCGTGGAGCGGTCCGAGCGCCACGACCTGCAGCAACAGCAGGTCGAGCGTGCCCTGAAGAAGATCGGACTTCGAGCTCTCAGCCACGACGATGCATAGGCTTTCTACATATGCACTATAGGCGTCGATATGTAGGATGTCAAGGCATGCAGGTCATCCGTCGGAGCGCGTGGCGCCGGAGGCTCGCGAGGCGGCGAACCCCTGGAAGGGTCGCCCTGCAGGCTGACAGCCGCACCCACTCGAGGCCCTCGCCGCAGGTGACACGCGGCTCGACTTCATCACGAGAGCGCGATGGCTTTTGATGATGACTTCGATGAGAACGATTTTGATGAGGATTGACTTCACCGTGTGAGCACGCTACCGTGACGCGGACACGTCAGTGCTCGTGTTCCAGGCCCGGACCCCGCGTCACGGCGTATGACGCCCAACTGCAGCATCGCCATTCTTCCCGGCGAACGGCCGGATCGTGTCCTCGTGAAGCACTTCCTTGCGCATCTGGAGCGAACCCGGCAGCAACACTGGTGTTCGCTCGATTTCCCGGAAGACCGTATCTCGTCCAGGGAGGCCGTTCAGGTGATCGCAATGGAGGAGACCGGCCGCACCACCGCGATCGAACATGTTCCGATGGAAGGGCTCGCCGACAGCGAGGCCGAGTGGCACCGTCTCCACGAAGCCTTTGGTCCGATCTCACGCGATCGGTCGCTGCAGGTCGACCAATACCACATCGATGTGAGTCTGTCGGTCAACGTCGCGAAAACGGCGCCGGACCTCCACCTCCTGGCCGCCGGCGTGCGGGCCTGGTGCGCCCGCCAACTCACCACGGTGCGTGAAGGAGCGTCCAACCACGTGACGATCGTCTTGGACAGGCCGGTGCAGATTCATGTGGACAAGGTTCGGTGTTCCGGAGAACCTGGCCGCTTGCTCATCGTTCGAGCCGAGTCACCGAGGCACTTCGAGACCATGATTCACGAGCAACTGCAGCGCAAGCTGGGCAAGCTCGTCCTGGCGTCGGCCGATCGCCACGTGCTGCTGTTCGAAAACAGCGACGGCCGATGGTCCGCCGGCCAGTTGCGGGTCGAGCTCGACGCGGGCGTGGAATTTCCGGACCTCCGCCGGCTCGATGAGATCTGGATGGTCGACTCTACACAATGGCCGCAGCACTCGCTCGCGTTCCGCCTGGTCACGCACAACACCGAGGAGTGAGCGTATGAACCGCCGCCTCCTCGCGTTCGTTCTGGCCGGCTCGCTGTCTGTGGCTTTCACCGCCGCCGGGCAGAATCATGCGATTCAGGTCGGCTACTGCACGCCGTTGAGGAACATCGATACGGCCAGGGCGGCGGGGTTCGAGTACGTGGAGCTGAGCACGTCGGAGATCGCCGGACTCTCGGACGCCGAGTATGAACAGGCGGCGACGCGCATCCGGGACGTCGGCCTTCCGGTGCCGGTCACCAACCTGTTTCTGCCGGCGGCCATCAAGGTGACGGGGGCCAACATCGACCCGGCGCAACAGATGATGTACGTCGAGAAGGCCTTCTCCCGTCTGGCGCGGCTCGGCACACAGATTGTCGTCTTCGGCAGCGGCGGCGCGCGGCGCGTCCCGGACGGGTTCCCGAAGGATCAGGCGTTCCGGCAGCTCGTCGAGTTTGGCCGGCGCGTCGCACCGGCAGCCAGAGCGCATGGCATCACCATCGCCATCGAGCCGCTACGTCGCGAGGAGACCAACATCATCAACTCGGCGGCCGAGGGGCTCGACCTGGTCAGCGCGATTGACGACCCCAACTTCCAATTGATGGTCGACTTCTATCACCTCGCCGCCGAAAAGGAGGACCCGGCCATCATCGTTCGGGCCGGCGCACACATCCGGCATCTGCACATGGCCAATCCCCAGGGGCGTGTGTTCCCGCGCCGGTGGGACGAGTACGACTACGCGCCCTTCTTCGCGACGCTTCGGCAGATCGGATACGACAGGCGCATCAGCGTGGAAGCGTCGACCCAGGATTTCCCGACCGACGCGCCGCTGGCAATCACGCTGTTGCGCCGCGCGTTTCAGTGAGGTGCCTGACACCGTGTCATTTTTTCATGGTGTCTGACACCATGAGGCGTGAGGACGCGCCAGCATGCTCGGGCTCTTCTATCCGTACGGCATCTTCCTGCAGGCCATCGCGATTCTGCACTTCGTGCGACGCCGGCCCGACACCTACTGGCTCTTCATCATTCTGATGGGCGGGGCCGTCGGCGCGCTCGCGTACATTGTCGTCGAGGTCATTCCCGACGCCGGCCTGCTCCGCGGCGCACTTCAGGTATTCCCGCGCCGAAAGCGCATCAAGGAACTGGAGGGCGCCATCCTCGACAATCCGTCGATCGGCAATTATGAAGAGCTCGGCGATCTGTACCTCGATGATCAGCAGTTCGCGCGGGCGCGCGAATGCTTCGATCGCGTCATCTCGAGGAATGACTCGATCGACCCGTTCTACCGTCGCGCGCTGTGCGAAATCGCGCTGGATGATTTCCCGTCAGCCGCCGCCGATCTCGAGCAGGTGATCCTGCGTGACCCGAAGTATGACTACCAGCGCGCCGCGGGCCTGCGCGCACATGCGCTCGCGAAGACCGGTGAACGCGAGAAGGCGGACGCGCTGTTCGCGGACGTCACAGCGACGTCGACGCTCTCGGAGACGCAGTACAACTATGCGTGCTTCCTGGCGGCCGAAGGCCGAGCCGCCGACGCTCGCGACTGGGTCGAGCGCATCCTTCGCAAGAAGGCGACGATGCCCGACTACATTCGTCGCCAGGAACGGCCATGGTTTCGAAGGGCCAGCGCGCTTCTCAAGCGGCTGCCCCGCGGGCCTGCCCCATCGTAGCGAGACCCGGTTGCGGTTCCTGAACCGCCCCGCCGCGCCGGGCAGGACGGACGCCGCGATGCTGGCGCATCGATCACGCCGCACCATACGGCTGCCTGGATGGGAGTACTCGGACGCCGGGGCGTATTTCGTGACCGTGATTGACAGATGAATGACACACGTGGCCGCCGGGATGGTTCGCAACGTATGGGCGGTTCGCAAACCGCCCCGACGGGATTCCCGGAATGGGTCGAACCGATGGCTGCCACGCTGACGCAGGATCGGTTCACAGGACCCGAGTGGATCTTCGAGCGCAAGTTCGACGGCATTCGCCTGCTCGCGTTCAGGAACGGACCGGACGTCCGCCTGCTGTCGCGCAACCGGCTGCCGCAGAACATCCCCTCGGTGATCGACGCGATGGCGAATCTGCCGGTGCACGACGTGATCCTCGACGGCGAAGTCACCTGGGCCGGTCAGGCCGCCTACCACGTGTTCGACATCATGTGGCTCGATGGCCGTGACGTGACGTCGCTGCCGCTCGACGAACGCCGCGCGATGTTGAGCCGCATGCCCCTTCGATCGCCCCTGTTGCGCGTGGCCACGCTCGACGATCCGAAACCGTGGGAGCGCGCGTGCAGCGAGGGCTGGGAGGGCGTCATCGCAAAGCGCCGTGACTCGCCGTACGAGCACCGGCGATCGCCGCACTGGCTGAAGATGAAATGCGAAGCCACGCAGGAGCTCGTCGTCGGCGGCTTCACCGATCCGCAGGGCCGGCGCGTCGGCCTGGGCGCACTGCTCGTCGGCTGCTTCGAGCAGGACGACTTCGTCTTCGCCGGGAAGATCGGCACGGGCTTCGACACGAAGCTGTTGCTGGACCTCCGCGCGCGTCTGGACGGCCTCGAGATCCCGAAGTCCCCGTTCACCAAAGCCGTCGGGCTGCCCCGCCTGCGCGCGCACTGGGTGCGCCCCGAGGTCGTCGTGCAGGTCGCCTTCATCGAGTGGACGGTGCACGGCAAGCTTCGCCATCCACGGCTGCTCGGCGTCCGCTTCGACAAGGCCGCGCCCGACGTCGTGCGGGAAATGCGGTGATCACGCATCCGGAGAAAGTGCTGTTCTCAGACGCCGGGATCACCAAGGGGGAGCTCGCGGCCTATTACGAAGCGATCGCGCAGATCATGCTGCCGCACATCTGCCGGCGTCCGATCACGATGGAGCGATACCCGGCCGGCATCGACAAGAAAGGGTTCTGGCAGAAGGACGTGTCAAAGGGCTTCCCGGAGTGGCTGGAACGGGTCGAGGTTCCGAAGAAGGACGGGACGGTGCACCATCCACTCGTCACCGATACGCGGTCGCTGCTCTGGGTGACCAATCAGAACACGATCACGCTGCACGTGTGGGTGTCGCGCGCGCCGAACCTGTACTACCCCGACGTCTGCGTCTTCGATCTCGACCCGTCACACGAGGATGAGCCGGACGTGCTGCGCAGGGCCGCGCTCGCGCTCCGCGGCCTCCTCGACGAGCTGGGTCTTCCAAGTTGGGTGAAGACATCGGGCTCGAAGGGCTTCCACATCCTCGTCTCGCTCGACGGGAAAGCCAGGGTGGGCGAAGTCGCGCGGTTCGCGCACGCCGTCGGAACGCTCCTGGTCAGGCGCGATCCCGATCACCTGACGCAGGAGTTCAGCAAGGCCGACCGCGGCGGGCGCATCCTCGTCGACACCGGACGCAACGGCTACAGCGCAACGTTCGCCGCGGCCTACACCGTGCGTGCGAAGCCCGGCGCGCCGGTGTCCGCGCCGTGTACGTGGGAAGAGATCGAGAGCGGGAAGGTCGCTCCCCGGACCTTCACGCTGCGGACGATGGCCGCCCGCGTCGCCGAGGTTGGCGATCTGTGGTCGGACCTGCGTAAGCGGCAGAGATCGTTGCGGCGTCCGATCAAGCGGCTTCGAAGTCTGAAGTCTGAGGTTGACGTCTGAAGTCTGGAATCAATCTGCAATTTGCAATCTGAATTAATTCACTAACCGCCGTCTTCACGACACCGTCCAAGAGAAGACAAGGAGAAGGGCATGCAAAGCGGGTTGCTGGTCGGGGATCTGCTGCAGGACCTCCGCATCGGCCTTCGAGGTCTGCTGCGGGCTCCGATGATGACGATGACAATAGTGGCCACAGTCGGCCTGGGCATCGGCGCGACGACGGTGATCTTCAGCGCGGTTCATGCGGCGCTCCTTCGACCACTTCCCTATGCAGACCCCGATCGACTCGTTCGGATCTACACCGACGCCCCACCAAACAAGTTCCCGTTCTCGGTGGCCGACTACCTCGCCCTGCAGGCGCAGCAGACCCATTTCGAACAGATAGCGGGGTACGCCGATCGACCCAGGGCTTTCAGCGACGGCACCGTGGCCGAGCGGGTGCGCGGCCGGGTCGTGTCGTGGACGTATTTCGCGCTGCTCGGCGTCAAGCCCGCCGTCGGGCGTGACTTCACCGAACTGGATGGCCGGCCCGGCAGCCCGCCCGCGGTGATCGTGAGCTACGGATTCTGGCAGCGGCGCCTCGGCGGACGCCCCGACGTGATTGGAAAGCCCCTGCGGCTGGACGGGTCGGACCACGCGCTCGCCGGCATCCTCCCCCGGATGGTCGGACCGCTCGAGCAGGGACAGGAGCTCTTCGTGGCGGCGCAGTGGGAGACTCCGCCGCGCAAAGGACCATTCTTCATCACCGTGCTCGGACGTCTGCGGAATGGGTCGGAGCGATCGGCGGCGGCGGGCGAATTGGTGGCGATCAACCGGCGCATCTTTCCCTTGTGGCAAGTCTCGTATCAGGACCAGAAGGCGTCGTGGGCCCTGATGGATCTGCGCACGCATCTCGTTGGCGATGTGCGGACGGTCGCCGGGCTCGCGCTCGCCGCCGTCGGGCTCGTGCTGTTGATCGCGTGCGCGAACGCGTCGAATCTCCTCATCGCGCGCGTGACCAGCCGCCGGCGGGAGCTGGCCGTGCGGACGGCGCTCGGCGCCTCGCGTGGACGCGTGATCCGGCACCTCCTCGCTGAAAGCAGCCTGCTCGCGACGGGTGCCGCCGCCGTGGGAATCGCGCTGGCGTCGGCCGGCATCGGCCTCCTGCGAAGCGTCGGCGCCGACTACTTTCCTCGCACGCAGGAAATCACGCTCGACGGGCCGGTGTTGTGGCTGCTGGCCGCGTCCACGGCAGCCGGTGGCCTGCTCTTCGGCCTTGTCCCGGCCGTGCACGGCACCGGCGGTCCGGTGGACGAGTCGTTGCGATCGTTCGGACGCTCTTCGACCGGCAGCATCGCGGTCCGGCGTCTGCGACGCCTGCTCGTCGCCGGTCAGTTCGCGATCGCCACGCCGCTCCTTGTCGTCGCCGGGCTGCTCCTTGCCAGCCTGAACGAGCTGGGGCGTGTCGATCTTGGCTTCGACATCCGGAACCTGCTCAGCGGAACGATTCTGCTGCCGGCGGCACAGTATCCAGACGCTGGTCGCGTCGCAGCTTTCTGGGACGAGATCCAGCGGCGAGTCGAGGCGCTCCCTGGCGTCTCGGGGGTCACGTTTGCCGATGGTCGCCCGCCCAACGAGGTGAACAACTTCAACAACTTCGATCTGGAGGATTCGCCAACGCCGCCGGGACAGTCGCAGCCGGTCACGCCGTGGGTCTCGGTGACGCCGGAGTACTTCCGCCTCCTCGGTCTCACGCTCGTGCAGGGACGTCTCTTCGACGAGCATGACGGGCTGGGGCCCGACGTCGAAGTCGTCGTCGTGGATCGGGCGTGGGCGAAGCGGTTCTTTCCGAACGGGGGAGCGATCGGCAGGCGATTCAAGGAAGGGGGATGCACGCGCTGCCCGTGGACCACCGTCGTCGGCGTGGTCAGCGAAGTCAAGTACGCCGGTCTGGACAAGCCCGATCAAGGGACGGTCTACTCGCCGATGGCCGGGCGGGGCGCTCGCCCGAGCGAGCAGGCGACGTCACGTTTCCGATATCTCGTGCTGCGGACAGCGATCGATCCGTTGACGGTGCTGCCCACCGTCCGGCAGGTCATCCGCGAGCTCGATCCGAGCCTGCCGTTTTCCAGCGCCGCAACCGAGGAGGAGCTGGTCGCGCGGTCGCTGCAGAGGCCGCGGTCGTTGTCGATGCTGGTCGGCGGGTTTGCGACGGTCGCGCTCCTCCTCTCGATCGTCGGCGTCTACGGAGTCATGGCGCACTACGTTCAGCAGCACTCGAAAGACATCGGCATTCGTCTGGCGCTGGGCGGCAGTCCGGCCGACGTGCTGCGGCTCGTCGTCGGCCAGGGCATGAGGATCGTGTCGAGCGGTGTCGGCGTCGGCTTGCTGACCGCTCTGATCCTCACGCGTTTGATGTCCAGCCTCCTGTTCGGCATCGGCGCCGCCGATGCATTCACGTTCGTAGCGGTCACGATCCTGTTGCTTGCAGTCGCGCTGGTGGCCTGCAGCGTGCCGGCCAGGCGTGCCATCGCGGTCCAACCCGCGGCTGTTCTACGCAATGAGTAGGAGTTGTCCTGCAGCGGACGTCGCCGGGTCGTAAAATACGATCGGCGATGAGCGGCAGCCTCGATACAGCTACGCGCTTCACACGGCGCCGCTTTGGTGTGATGGCCGGCGGCGCGTTCGCGGCATTCGCATTCGGCGACGCGTGCCGCCTGGAGAGCCAGCCGTCACAGGCAAACGATGGCAGGCTGACGGCACGTCCGCGCGCAAGCGTCACCACCTCCACGAGTCGAGAGCGCGCGCTCGGACTGAACCGCGGGCGTGACGCGATCCTCCAGTTGCCGACCGACGCCACAAGCGCTCCGCTCCCGCTGCTCGTCCTGTTCCACGGCGCTGGCGGGAGCGGCGAAGGCGTGCTTCGGCGCCTCGGGCAGTCCGCCGGGAATGCGGGAGTCGCCGTGCTCGCGCCCGACTCGCGCGGCTCCACGTGGGATGCCGCCCGCTACGGGTTCGGGCCTGATGTGACGTTCGTGGACCGCGCCCTCGAAGGCGTCTTCGACATCGTGTCAGTCGATCCCGCGCGCATTGCGGTCGGCGGGTTCTCGGACGGCGCCACCTATGCGCTCTCGCTTGGACTCATCAACGGGGATCTGTTCAGCCGCGTCGTCGCGTTCTCGCCGGGATTCGTCGTCGATGGTCCGCCGCACGGCAAGCCGCGCTTCTTCATCTCGCACGGCACCACCGACCGGATTCTTCCGATCGACTACAGCAGCCGATTGATCGTTCCAGCGCTGCGAAGGCGAGGCTACGACGTCACGTTCCGCGAATTCGGCGGCGGCCACGAGGTGCCGGCCGCTATCGCGCGCGAAAGCATGGTGTGGCTGGCAGAGACGAAGTAGCGTCGTGAGAACTGGCGCGCGACGCGGACCTCTTATCGAATCGCCACACGCGACTACGAGCCGCCGGGCAGCTTCGAGGCGAGGTAACGTTTGCGCGCCCGCGCGTTCAGGCCCTGCTGCGACAGGTGGACAACGAGGTCGTGCATCTTGCCGTCGAGCTTCTCGGGCGTGAAGCCGAGCGCGTACTGATGATGGAGCTCGTCGGCGACTCGGGCGAAGGTCGACGCGAGATCTTTCGTCGACGCCAGCTCGAAGTAGCCGCCGCCGGTGGCCGCCGCGATCTTCGGCAGGCCTTCGTCGGGCCCTTCCATCTCCGGCTGACGTCCGCTGTAGCCGCCCAGGCCCCGACCGCCGAGGCCGCCGATCGCCCCGGGACCCGCGGCGCCCCGACCGCGGCGATCGCCGCCGCGGCCGCCTATGGCGGGCATGCCGTTCTCGCCGGAGAGGCCGATCGCGTAAACCATCACGTTCTCTTCCTCGGCCCGCTTCATCACATCCTTCAGCGACTTGTTGTGATTGGCGAAGTTCATCGGCATGTCGACGCCGTCGGTGAACACGAGCACGACGCGCCGCCCCTGCTCGATCAGCAGCTTGTCGATGCCGGTGTTCACGGCGTTCCAGAGCGGCGTCGGTCCTTCGCCCTGCAGGTCGCTCCGCAGGATTTTCATCAGCGCGTCGCGATCCGGCGTGAACTCGGGCGGGTCGATCTGAATGCTCTTCGAGAAGCTGCCGATGCGCGCCTTGTCGGCGGGACCCATCGCGCGGACGAAGGCCTCCGCCCCCTGCTCTTCGAGATCGAAGTTGGGCTTCATGCTGCTGCTGCGGTCGAGCAGCATGACGACGGTGATCGGCTGAATGTCGTTGGCGAACAGGGTAAGGATCTGCCGCTTGCCGTTGTCGTCGATCGCGAAATCGTCTCGCGACAAATCGGGCACGAGGCGTCCACGCGTATTGGTCACTGTCGCGTAGACGGCGACGGTCCGCGTCGCTGTGGTGAACGAGGGGGGCTGCGCCTGCGGCGCGGCGATCACCGTGACGAAAGACAAGGCGACGAGCGCAGCGATACGAGTGAGAATGTGGCTCATGTAGTTCCGTCCGGGCGGTGGCGCCATCAATAGTAGTCGCTCGCCACGGCCGGCCGCCATGACAATTCTATGACGCGCCGTTCGACGGTCGGGCCGGCACCCACGCCGTGCCCCGCGTCTACTCATGCCGCCAGTAACGAAGGGGTTGACCCCTGAGGATGCAGGGCCGGACGCGCGCTCTGTCGTGCGATCTATCGCGCGATCTTCAGGAAGTCGCGCGGGCGCTCCTCCCTGACGTGACGCGCGACAAGCGCCGTTCTGATGAGCGCGCCAGCCTGCGGCCGGCCGCCTCGGACGGTCGCGAAGTTCCAACCAGCCTCGCCAGCTGCGCGGCGAGAATCGTCACCAGCGCGCGCACCGATTCCCTCTGTTCGCTGCCGTGCTGCAGCTCGATGGCGAGTGCGCCCACGCATCCCGCCGGCGTCATCAAAGGAACCACGAGGGCGCCACTGGCCAGATCGGTGCCGTTGACAACGCAGGTTTGAGCCGATCGAAACGCCGCAGCGGTGGCGTTGTGCGTGTCGCGCCTTACTCTCGGTAACTGCGCGAGCACCTGATCCGAATATCCATGTGCCAGCGCGGGCCTCAGTTCGGTGGCCTGCGGATCCCAGACCCACGCGATCAGGCCGACCGCGTCGAGAATTCTGGCGGCCTCCTCGAGCAGCGGAGCCGCCTCACCTGGCTCATCAAGTCGTCCGAGTTGCGTACACAGCTGCGCGGTCGCCAGGAGATTTGGCTCGGATGCTGCCGGCGCTTTCAACGAAGCGCCGTCGGCGGCTGCCATGTCCTCAACGGCGGATCTGCGGCTCTCGACTATCCCCAGCCGACGGGAAAGGGAGCCAATGGCCGAGCCGACAAGATACCGGAGCCGGGTCGGCGGCCCCACGCTCACTCGTGCACCATCGGCGCCTGCCGCAACGGCGGCCACCGTCGCGACCACTTCAATCGGATCGGGGTAGAGCTCCAGGAACTCGCGGACGACGACGTCGGGCTCGAGGCCGATGGCGTGAGCGTAGGCGCGAATGAAGGCGCGACGAAAAATGCCCCCCGGCCAGTGCGAGACGTCATCTCGCTCCAGCCCTTCCAATAGCGACAGGCTAATCTTCGTCTGCTCCGCGATCGCACCGAGAGCAATCTGTTCGCGTTCACGCCGCTGGCGCAGTCGAGCGCCGAAACTTTCAGGCATGCGGGACACCTCGCGGGCCACGCAACAGGCAGCCCAAAGACAATCGCGTTTGGGGTTGGTGAGGAGAATTCCGCGCGGCTTATCACCCGTGAGGGACGTCTACCGCGCGGCCTCTGGCGAGGCGGCCCCGTGCGGTAAGGGCGAATAAACCTTGCGAACGGAGAGTAGCAACATGTGCGACGCAGTTCAAGCCTAGAAATCGAGACTCAACCGTTCCGCGGTGAGCCATTCCCTGCCGGCATCGTCGGCCTCTTCGGTCATGCCAGTGGACCGAGGGTGAGCAGATTGCCCGAGTCATCCCTGAAGCAGATCCGCGCACGGGCGGTCGCCTGCGCGGTGCGCCCGACAAAGGAGCCGGCGCCCGTGCGTCCGACGAGGAGTCCTCGAGCCGCCAGATCCTCGTACGCCGCCATCACCGTGTTGCGCGACACCTCGAGGCGCCGTGCAAGCGCCCGCGTTGACGGCAGTCGCGCGCCCGGACCCAGACGGCCGTTCGCGATGGCGACCCTCAGGCCGATCGACAGTTGCCGCCACAACGGCGTTGGCGCTGCCGAATCAAGAGAAAGCGGAAGGGGACCGAGTCTGGCCGCGCGTTTCATGACCGTCTGCAAAATGGCTCTTGTGCTTCCCGTCGTTCCGCGTTACAGGATAGCGCCAGTCAAGGAGGCCGCATGATCATCTCGGGAGGGATGCCCACGATTTTCGTGGGCGACATGGACGCGGCGGTTCGGTTCTATACCGAGGCGCTGGGGTTGAAGCTGCTCGAGCGCTACGGCAACCACTGGGCATCGATTGATGGCGGTCATGGGTTGACGATCGGCCTCATCCCGCTTCCGCGCAGAACCCCGCAGGGCGCGTCGGATCGATGACGATGGGCTTCCACGCGAGCGACCCAATCCGCGAAGCCGTCGCGACGCTCAAGACACGCGGCGTGGTCTTTCGTGGCGACATTGTCGACGACACGCAGCTCCTCATCGCACATTTTCAGGATCCTGACGGGAACCCGCTGTACCTGGCTGAACCGAAATCGGATCGCCGCCGCGAAGCGCGGGAGCATTTTGGACACGCTTGACAGCAAGGACGATAACGACTGCCAGGACCACGAAGAGACGAAGACACGAAGAAGAGAAACGTTGGTTTTCTTCGTGATCTTCGTGGAGCTTCGCGTCTTCGTCGTTGCATGCCACGAGTCACGACGCATGAAAGCCACACCGTGGGGGCGATCAGCAGAAGGGATCGAACGATGGCTCGGCGGGCGGGTCGCGAACCACCCTCACACGTCGCTCGGCGCGTGATCCACCATCCGGCCGTCGAACAGATGAAGGTGCCGTTGCGCCTGCGCCACCCACCGCGGGTCATGCGTCGCCAGGCAGACAGTCGCGCCGCCCGCGTGCAACTCGCCGAACATCTGCATCAGCGCCTCACCACTCTTCGAATCCAGATTGCCGCTCGGTTCATCGGCGAGCAGGATCGCCGGCCGTCCCGTAATCGCCCGAGCAACGGCGACGAGCTGCTGGTGTCCGCCGGACAGGGATCCGGGCCGCTGCCTCGCTCGGCCGGTGAGCCCCACCCGCTCCAGAGCCGCATCGACGCGCGCCTTTCGCTCGGCGGCCGCTACGCCGCGCAGCGTCAGCGGGTATTCGACGTTCTCGGAGACGGTCATGTCGGCGATGAGATTGAAGCTTTGAAAGATGAGGCCGACGTCGAGATTTCGCACGCGCGCTTTTTCGGCCGGCGAGAGCCGGTCCGTCGCGCGGCCGTTCAGCCAGTATCGCCCAGTCGACGGCGTGTCGAGGAGCGCGAGGATGGCCAGCAGCGTCGATTTCCCGCACCCCGACGGACCGGAGACCGACACGTACTCGCCGCGCGCAATGTCGACCGTGATATCAGCCAGGGCCTGTGTCTCGTCGTCGCCGTCGCCTTTGAAGATCTTGCTGACCTGCTCCAGGCGGATGACAGGCAGGCTCGGATCGGCCGCCGTTTGCCCGCCCGCAGACCCGCCTTCGCCCTTCCGCCACCACGGCCTCATGCTGAGAGTTAGACGAAGCAGAAGCCGTTCCGGATCGGGGACCCCCTGGGCCGGACTCGGGTCAGACGCTGAGCAAACCCCATGATGACGCCGGCGCTGATTGGCATGGGCTGCATGCGCCTCTCCACGGAGCGCGATCGGGACGAGGCGCGCGCGATCGAGGTGCTGCACGCCGCTTTTGACGCCGGCGTCACCTTCCTCGACACCGCCGACTCTTATTGCCGTGACGCCGGCGACGCCGGCCACAACGAAAGGCTCATCGCGCGCGCGGGCGACGTGGCCCGGCGAACGCTCGCGCATCCGGGTCGCCACGAAGGGCGGCCTGACACGCCCGCAGGGAGACTGGGTCGCGGACGGCCGCGCCCGTCATCTCGTCGCGGCGTGCGAGGCGAGCCGGCGCGCGCTTGGCGTCGAGCGGATCGATCTGTATCAGCTTCACGCGCCCGACCCGCGAACGCCGCTGTCGACCAGCGTGCGAGCGCTCGCCGCGTTGAAGCGTGACGGTCTCGTCGAGCACATCGGTCTGTGCAACGTGAACGTGGGACAGATCGAGGAGGCGAGGCGCATCACCGACATTGCCGCCGTGCAAGTGGAGCTGAGCCTCTGGCACGACGACAACTTTCTGAGCGGGGTCGCCGAGTACTGCGTCACCAGCGGCATTCGACTCATCGCCTACAGGCCCCTCGGCGGCCCTCACCGTCACGTCAAACGGTATGCCGATCCCGTTCTGGTCGACGTGGCCGCGCGCCACGGCGTCACGACGTTCGAGATCGCGCTCGCCTGGCTGGCAGATCTGTCGGACGTGATCGTGCCGATCCCCGGACCGACGCGTGTGGAAACCGTGACGTCACTCGCTCGAGCGCACCAGATCCGGCTGACCGACGAGGATCGCGGCCTCCTCGACAATCGGTTTCCTGCGGGACAGCTCCTGCGGCGCTCGCGCGCGGCGGCGGGCGTTCAACACGCGGCGCCGCGGGAAGACGGCGAGGTCGTGCAGCTCATGGGGCTGCCGGGCGCCGGCAAGAGTACCGCGGCGCGCACCTTCGTCGAGCAGGGCTACGCGCGACTGAACCGCGACGAGGACGGCGGATCGCTCCGCGGGCTGCTGCCCGAGCTCGATCGCCTGATCGAATCGGGCTCGTCGCGAATCATTCTCGACAATACCTATGTGTCCAGAAAATCGCGCGCAGCCTGGATTCAGTCGGCCACGAAACATCGTCTTCCCGTGCGCTGCGTCTGGCTTGCCACGAGTCTCGAGGATGCGCAGGTGAACGCGGCGTGGCGCATGGTGTCGAGGTTCGGCCGGCTGCTCGGACCGGAGGAGATGCGACAGACGGTCAAGAGCGACGTCAGCGCGTTCGGCCCGGCCGTGCAGTTCCGCTACCAGCGCAAACTGGAGCCGCCCCACCCCTCCGAAGGATTCTCACGAATCGAAACCATTCCTTTCACCCGCACGCGCGATGTCTCCTTCACTGACCGAGCGTTGATTGTCTGGTGTGACGGCGTGCTCGGTCGCGGCCGGACGTTTTCCTCAAACGACATGGATGTGCTTGCCGAACGGGGAGAAATGCTCCGTCGCTACGCCCAGGAGGGGTGGCGCGTATTGGGGCTGGGCTGGCAGCCGGGGATCGCGGAGGAGGTTGTCTCTGTCGAACAGGTCGAGGCCGGGTACGCACGGATGCAGGAGCTGCTCGGGGTCGCGATGGACGTTCTTTACTGTCCTCACGGTGCCGGCCCTCCAATCTGCTGGTGCCGAAAGCCGCTGCCAGGCCTGGGCGTCGTCTTCATCCAGCGATACCGACTCGACCCGTCGCGATGCATCTACGTCGGAAATGGTCCGCAGGACCCAGGTTTTGCGCGCCGGCTCGGATTTCAGTACCGCGAGGCGGTCGACTTCTTCACGCCGGCGACGCCGGCGCGTGGACTCTAGAAGCTATCTCGTAAACCCAAGGCAGAATTGGCCAAGGGCGCAGAGATCGTGGAGGATTTACGACGCGGATCAGCGCACGGTTTCGTGGAGGAACGATACGACTTCCGGCCAGATCTGCTCTGCGAGTGCGGCGTTCAACGTCCCCAACGCGTTGTGCGGTCCCATGAAGGCGTGGCCGGTGCGGGGGTGGACGGTGAGCGTCACCTGCTTGCCCATTGCCCGCAGCTTGCCTTCCAGCGCGCGCGCGGCGGCGGGCGGGAAGTAATCATCGTGCTCCGCCATGTGCCCGCGAATCGACGCCGACAGCGCCGACCAGTCCGGCTCCATCGCCCCGTGCGGAAATCCGTAGAAGGGCACGAGCGCCTTGACCTTGTCGGGACGATTGGCGGCGATGAGAAACGAGAGCATGCCGCCCATGCAGAACCCCACGACGCCAATGCCCTTGGTGGTGACCGCGCTGTGGCTGGAGAGATAGTCGACGGCACCGCTCATGTCGCGGCCCGCTCGCTCCGCCGGCATGCTCTGCATCAGACGCGCCGCCTTGTCCATCTCGTCGTGCCCGGCCAGTTCGCCGTGGTAGAGGTCGGGCGCGAGCGCCACGAACCCGGCGGCTCCGAGGCGATCCGCCATCGACTTGATCCCTGAATCAAGGCCCCACCATTCCTGGATGACCAGCACTCCGGGCCCCGAACCGGAGCGCGGCTTCACGAGATATCCGGATGCGACGTTCCGTTGCTTCGGAATTCGACGGTTTCACTCATGCGCGAGAGGATAACCCAATCGACGAAACCCACAAAGATCTGAGACACTCTGGCCCTGATGATCCGGCGTTTGACCGAACGCAAAGAGTGGAAGCTGTTCGCCGTCCTGCCGAAGGCCGACCGCTTCCTCGCAATCGGGTGGTGGATCGCCCTCCTCCTGCGCGGAGTGCTGCCGGCGGCGTTCGCCATTGCCATGGGTGTGCTCGTGGCCGCCGTACAGCGCGGCGGCGGCCTTCTCAGCGCGCTCATCGTCATCGGCGTTGTCTTCAGCCTGCTCCAGGTGCTCGCGCCGATCCATCAGGCGTTCAGCGCCAATCTCGGCGATCGGACGGCCGCCTGGCTGTACGACCGGTTGACCGAGGCGTGCGTGCGCCCACCCGGCATGGGTCATCTCGAGGATCCGACGCTCACGAACGACCTCGCCGTGGCGCGCGATTTCGACCTGGGCATGACGGGTCCGCCGCTGTCGATCTCGATGGACTTCATCGCGAGCGGCATGGTGGAGATGATCGGCGGCGTGGCGTGTGCGATCGTGCTCGCCGCCTACGCCTGGTGGGCGCCGATCGTGCTCGGCGGCGCGTGGCTGGCGACGCACTGGCTGCTGCGCGAAAGCGCGATCTGGCACGATCGCAACACCGAGGAAGTGCGCAGCGCGCAGCGGGACGCTGACTACGCGTACCGGCTCGCCGTCGACCCGCCGCCTGCCAAAGAGCTGCGGCTGTTCGGCCTCGTCGACTGGACGATCGAGCGCTTCGTCAACCGCCGGACTCGTCTGCACGCGTTGCAGTACGAAGCGACTCGACTGCGCGAAAAGCCGATGTTGTGGAGTCTGCTGCTCGTGGCCTCCGCCAACGTTGCCGTGTTCTGGTCGCTCGCCGCTCACGTGGCGGACGGCCGCCTCACGCTCGCCGAGGTCGCCGTGTTCGCCCAGGCGGCGGTGGGCGTCTCGATGATCGCATTCGGCGGATTCAGCTGGGCGCTCGATGGAGCCTCGGCGCCGGTGGCCGCGGTGCTGCGCCTCGAGCCCGCGATGCGTCCTGCAGGCGCGTTGCCGTCCGGCCATCGCCCCGCCGCCGGCCTGCCGGCGCGCGACATTCGCTTCCGCGATCTCACGTTCGCGTACCCAGGGGGCGCGCCGGTCCTCGATCACCTCGACCTCATCGTTCCCGCGGGATCGTCACTCGCCATCGTCGGCCAGAACGGCGCAGGCAAGACGACGCTGGCCAAGCTGCTGTGCCGCTTGTACGACCCGCAGTCGGGCGCGATCGAAGTCGACGGCGCCGACGTGCGGGACCTCGACCTCGACTCCTGGCGATCGCGTGTCACCGCGGTGTTCCAGGATTTCATGCGGCTCGAGCTGCCGCTGCGCGATAACGTCGCACCTGCAGGCGCGCCAGACGAGGCGGTGCGAGGGGCGCTCGTGGCGGCTGGCGCGGCGAACCTGGCCGGCCTCGACACGGTGCTCGCGCGCGGATACGAGGGTGGGACCGATCTCTCGGGCGGGCAATGGCAGCGCGTCGCTCTGGCGCGTGCGCTGTGCGCGGTGACGCTGGGGGCCGGCGTCGTGCTGCTCGATGAGCCCACCGCTCAGCTCGACGTGCGAGGCGAAGCGGAGATCTTCGAGCGGCTCCTCGCCGCGACGCGTCACTGCACGACGATTCTCATCTCCCACCGTTTTTCCACGGTGCGTCACGCCGACCGCATCTGCGTCCTCGAGCACGGCAGGGTGATCGAGCTCGGGACGCACGAAGAGCTCATGGCGCTCGGCGGCCGCTACCAGACGATGTTCGACCTGCAGGCGCAGCGCTTCACCGAGGCGGAGGACGAGGGGAAGGACTATGACGTCCTCGTCTGAGCGCCTGCCGGATCTGCCGCCCGCGCTGTCGTCGATGTGGCGGCTGTGCAAGCTCGGCTACCGGCACGAGCCCCGGCTGATGCTCGCCGCGTTCGCGCTGTCCCAGCTCGCGGCGCTGCCCGATGCGCTGCTCGCCCTGTGGTTGATGCTGCTCGGCGAGGGGGTGCTCGCCCACCGGCCCGGTCTGGTGCGCGCGGCGGCCGTGGGGCTCGGCGTGTCCGCCACCGCGACCTGGTTCCTGCGCACGGTCAGCACCCGCGTGCAGCGGCGCTTCCGCGACAAGGTCACGATTGCCCTCGAATCGCACGTCGCCAGACTCCAGGCATCGGTGGCGACGATCGCGCACCACGAGCGCGCCGACTACCTCGATCGGCTCGCGATGCTCCGCAACCAGGTGTTCGTGCTCGATCACATGTACATGTCGCTGTTCTCGACATGCGGCTGGATCCTGCGCCTCGGCGTCACGATTGCGTTGCTCGCATCGATCCACATCGCGCTCGTGCTGCTCGCCGTGTTCGCCTTGCCCACCGTGCTCACCTCGACGTGGCGGCCGGCGGTCGAGCGCGCTGCCATGGAGCGCGGCGCCCAGGCCAACCGTCTTGCCCGTCACCTGTTCACGATCGCGACGACCGCGCCGCCGGGCAAGGAAGTCCGAGTGACAGGGATCGGCAATCGTCTCGTGACCCAGCGCCGCGCGGCATGGGAGCGCGGGTTCGGTCCCGTGTCGGCGGCCCGGTGGGAGACGGCCGCGTGGCACGCGCTGGCGTGGTCGGTCTTCGGCGGCGCGTACGTCGGCGCGGTGGTGTTCGTGTCCTGGGGCCTTCGCGCGCCGGCAGGCGATGTGCTGCTGCTGCTGGCCGCGGGCTCGCGGCTGTCGGCGTACATCGGCGCCACCGTTGGCGAGATCGGATTTCTGCGCGGCTTCTGGATGGATGGCTCGCGGCGTCTCGCCTGGCTCGAAGACTATGCGGCCTCGTTCGTCGCATCCGCCGATCGGCCCGTGCCCCGCGCGCTGCGCGGCGGCATCCGCCTCGAGCACGTGTCGTTTGCGTATCCAGGCACGTCCCGGCCGGTGCTCGACGATCTGTCGCTGCTGCTGCCCGCCGGTTCGGTCGTTGCCATCGTCGGCGAAAACGGCGCGGGCAAGACGACGTTGGTCAAGCTGCTCGCGAAGATGTACGAGCCGTCGTCCGGATCGATTCTCGTGGACGAGACACCGCTCGCCCGCCTGCGGGCGGACGAGTGGCGCGCGCGCCTGGCGGGCGCGTTCCAGGATTTCTTCCGCTTCGAGTTCCGCGCCCGGCACACGGTCGGCCTCGGCGACGTGTCCCGCATGGACGATGAGCCCGCAGTGATCAGGGCCGTCGACCGTGCCGGTGCCGGCGACGTCATCTCACGGCTGACGTCGGGGCTCGACACGCAATTGGGCCCGACGTGGCCCGGCGGGGTCGAGGTGTCGTTCGGTCAGTGGCAGAAGCTGGCCCTGGCGCGCGGCTTCATGCGCGAGAGCCCGCTGCTGCTGGTGCTCGACGAGCCGACGGCCGCGCTCGACGCGGAGACCGAGCACACGCTGTTCGAGCGCTACGCCGCCGCCGCTCATGACGATGGCGGCGACGGCCGGATCACTCTTCTCGTGTCGCATCGGTTTTCGACCGTGCGGATGGCGAGCCTGATTGTCGTGCTCGACGGGGCCCGCCTCGTCGAGGTGGGCACCCACGATGAGCTGATGGCGAAGGGCGGGCAGTACTCGCAGCTCTACGCCATCCAGGCCGCCGCGTACCGCTGATGTGCAAACACGAAAAACATTACTTCCGATTTATTTCACGTTCGAAAGCGGCAGGAACGTCGAAGGCTCGGTCTTTTCCGATTCGAGGCCGCCGCAGCCCATGCCGAGCAGTTCCAGAATCGTGCAGGCGATCTGGCGTGTTTCAACGGGATCGCTGATCGTGAGGCCCGCCATCGATGGAAGCGACACCAGCAGCGCCACGCGCAAGTCGTCCTTACCGGTCCCGCCGTGATCGGCAATCTTCGTCGCGCTCGTCGTGTACACCGTCCCCGGTACCGGCACGAGGACGATGTCGGGCGTTCGCGAATCGGTGGACGGAACGCCAAAGAATGCCTCGACATCGGCGCCGGAGAGAATCGCCTCGTCGCCCTGGGTCGTTGGATCATCAGGCAATAAATGCAATGCTGCTCGATTGGCAAGCAGTGCACCGACGATGATCGGCAGCGCATCGACGACCTTCGCCGTGGTGCTGTCCTTGAGCCAGATCAGAGGTCCGGTGTCGGCACTCAACAGCGCAAGGCTCCCCGGCGCGGCGGTATTCACGATGGTGCTGATCGCCGTCGGGTTGACCCGGACCAGCGTATCCGGATCGATCGGCGAGTTCCCGTGTTTCGCCGAGATGATGATGAGCGTGGTCCCGAGCAAATTCTGCCGATCCAGCGCGGATACCATGGCACCGATGGAATCGTCCGTGTGCTCCAGCGTCGCCATCAGGCCGTCGGAGGGCGTGAATGTTAACGTGCCATCCGGGTTGTTCACCTTCACGTAGCCGCCGAAGAGCAGCGGAACCCCCAGCAGTTGCTCGGCACTCAGCTTCTGGCCGACGCTCACCGCCTGAAAGTTCATGCCGAACACCGTCGGCACGCCGACGTTGACGAGCCCGGCGTGATCGAGGCCGCTGATCTCGTTCAAAATGGCCGCAACCTTCATGTCGTCGTAGGCCATCGTCAGCGCGAAGCTGTTGGTGGTCGTCACACCGGAGGCAAGCGTGATCTCCGGCGTGTAGAGATCGTCGATGCCGGTACCCGATGGGCCGTTGAGGAATTCGTACGCGGGATGCTTGTCGGACCATGCGGTGCGTCCGCCGGCGGCCCTGACCAGCTCGAAGACGTTGTTCACTCTGGGAAACTGATGCGGAAACACGCGGCTCGTGCAGCCGTCCGCCGGATCGCGCGGCAGTTTCAGCGGGTCGATCGTCGTCGTGAACGAGAACGGCAGCACGTCGAGGTTCTGCTTCCACTGCACGCGTGCGCCGGGCACACAGGTTGGATCGGGCGCCGGCTTGGCGCTCGCCGGCGCGAGCGAGCGATCCCAGCCGTCATCGTAATAGACGCCGGTGGAGCGGGGCGTACCACCAGTGACCATCGCCAGCAGGCCCGGGAACGAATCCGAGGGGATGGTCGCGGTCGCCTGCGTATACGTCCGTCCGTGTTTGCTGAGCTTGGCGAGCGCCGACTTGGGATGCTCCGCCACGAATCGATCGAGGTCGCTCCCGTGAAGCCCATCGACGCTGAGTAACAGCACGTGGCTCACGTTGCCGATGTTGTTGATGTTGTTGATTTGATCCGCTCTGAGCAGGACCGCAAGTCCGACGACGCACGCCAGCGTTGAGAGAGCAATCTTTACCATTCGACGATTCATCGCGTCCTCCGCGTTCGTATCACTGAGGGTTTAAGGTTTCGAGTCCCGCATGGCTGCGAACACTGCTTCCGCGCGACGGACCTCACGCTAGAGGATCCGTTCGTGAGCTGTCTGTGCCGTATTGAACAGGGGATTATTCGGAAACATGCGCGGTGTCAGATGCCTCTGCTGGCAGCACCGTGCCGCGCATGCTTCACGAGCCGGGCTGAGCTAGAACACCACGCGCATGCCGAGCTGCAACTGACGCGGGCCGCCAAACCGCGCGGTGGACGGGGCAAACAGCGGCTGGCCTGCGGTCGCCACCGGCTGGGCCGGCGTTCCATAGATGCCGACGCCGTCGACACCGAAATTGAGATTCGATGCGCGCGTGGCGTTGAACACTTCGGCGATCAGCTCGATCTCCCGGCCCTCGCCGAACCGGAACGCCTTCATCAGGCGCAGGTCGAGATCGAAGAACGCGGGCTGGCGGCGACTGTTCCGCGCGGCGACGTGGCCGTCGATGACGGCGCGATCGTTCTCGTCATTCGCGTCGTTCTGCGTGTCGAACCCGATGATCGGGTTGTACGGCAGGCCCGTGCGCGCGAACAGAATGGCGCCCGCCATGAATCCGCCCGGCAGGTCGGCCAGCGCGTTGAAATTGAAGTTGTGCCGCACGTCGTTCTTCGCGTACGACCACTCGGCCGCGAGATCGAACGGGTTCTGGGCTGTTTCGCGCCGGAACAGATGCTCGTTCGAGTCGTCGTCCTTGTTGAGGGCCCATGCATAGTTGGCCTGCATCTGGAAGTGATTGGCCAGCCGGCGCGTCAGCGTCGCCGCGACGGCGTCAAAGCGCGAGGACGCCGTGGATTCGTTGATCGAGAGCGCGCCGATGTCGGGGTTCGGCCGCGTGACCCGAAATATCGGCATCCCGGTATTGTCGATAATCGGCGGGAAGAGGTTGCGATCGAGCCGGCGCTGCAGACTGTTCGTCTCATTGTGCACGTAGCTGAGCGACACCGTGACGTGGTCGCCGACCAGCTGCTCGACGGTCGCCGAGCCCTGCAGCGAGCGTGGATTCCTGAACGCGGGATCGAACCCGAACACGCGGGGCGCCGCAACCCGAAGGCCCGCCGGCACTCCCGTCAGCGCATTGGGGAACGTCAGCTGACTGAGCACCGTGGGATCGAACCTGCTGTCGACCGCGACCGTGGTGATGCCGTTGTCGGTGAACACGCGCTGGAAGAGCGTCGACGGCGTGCGGGCGTCATACATCCCGGCCGAGATCCGCACGATCGTCGTGCCGCCGCCGTTCACGTCCCAGGCGATGCCCGCGCGCGGCTGCCACTGTTTCAAGTCGTCCGGAATGTAGCCTGTCTGCGGAATCGCCGGGTTCGGCCTCGCCGGCTGCGGATTCCACTGGCCCTCCCACCGCAGGCCGGCGGTCGCGGTGATGTTGTCGCCGAGCGACATCTTGTCCTGCACAAACGCGGCAACCTCGCGCTGTCTGCCGGTGAAGAGCGCCTCGGCGGGGTCGAACACCAGGACGGTCTGGCGATAGCGGCTGATCCTCCCGGCCATGTAATCGGAGAGCGACCTGTAGTCGTAGCGGCCCTGAATATTGTCTTCGCGCTGCTGTCCGGCGTCATTGATGTTGAAATCGAACCCGAGGCGGAACCGATGGTCGCCGGCCGACTTCGTGACCGAATCGGTCAGCTCGTACCGCGTCGTGTCGTAGACACGCGGGCGGCCGGAATCTCCACCGAGAATCCCGAAACCCGTGATGTTGATGTTCGCCAACCGGCTGTTCGGCTGCTCATCGCGGTTGTCGGTCGCGATCTGCGCGCGCAGGTCGTTCAGGAGCCCCGAGCCGAAAACAGAGGTCAGGCCGCCCTTCAACCCGGCGCTCGAGCTCACGCGCGAGAAATTGCTCGTGACCGCCTGATTGATCAGCAGCGTATCGAAGTTGAAATTCTCGCCGTGCAGACGCGTATAGGTGCCCTGTATGTTCAGCAACCCGCTGCCGACGACGGCGTCGGACCTGGCGAAGATCGCCGTTGGATTGTTCGTGGAGCGCTGTTCCCCCTGCTGCGCCAGCAGGCTCGCCGGCACGGTCACGCCGGCCGCCTGCGCATCGAACTGGACGAGGTACGGAACCTTCAGCAGGCTCTGCTCGGCGGCGCCGAAGAAGAACACCCGGTCGTGGACCAGTGGCCCTCCAAACGATCCACCCATCTGATTCTGCTGGTTGTTCAGCGTGCGGTTGAACGCGTCAGGCGACGTCATTGATTTCTCGCGGTCGTAGTAGAACGTTTCACCGTGCACGTCGTTGGTGCCCGACTTGGTGACCACGTTGATGAACCCGCTGTTGGTCCGTCCCACTTCCGCCGTCGCGCCGCTGCGGACGACCTGGAATTCGCGGATCGCCGCCTGCGGGAAGAAGAACACGCCTTCATTGCCGCCGCGCTGGTTGCCTTGCAGCGCGTCGTTGAAGTCGGTGCCGTCGATGGCGATGTTCGAGTTGATGGAACGCTGACCGGCGATGACCAGCCCGTTGCGGTCGCTCTCCTGCGTGATGGCCGGTGTCAGCTGCACGAATTCCGTGAAGTCCCGCCCGCGGATCGGCAGGTTCGACACGGCCGTCGCGCCGACCACGGTGCCCGTCGCCGTGTCGTCTTTGTCCAGGCGTGACACAGTGGCCGTCACCGTGATCGTCTCGGCGACGCTCGCGACCTTGAGGGAGAAGTTGATGGTCGCGGTCACGCCGACCGTCAGACGCACGGCCTCCTGCTGAACGCGCGCGAACCCCGGCGCGGACACGCCGATCGCGTACGAACCCACCGGCATCGCCGGGGCGAAGTAGCGGCCGCGCGCGTCGGTGAAGATCACGCGCTCGTAGCCTGTCTCGGTGCTCAGGATGATCACGAGCGCGCTGACAACCGCGCGATTGTCGGGATCGGCAACGGTGCCTTCGATGCCCGCAACGCCGGAGCCGGACTGGGCCGCGGCTGGAACGCCGACCGCGGTGAAGAGAGTCAACAACACCCAAACGATCGCGCGTTGGAACGTCACAACCATCCTCCTGCGTTCTGCGTGTCTGACGGAGACAAAACGATTCGTAAAGGGTTCCGCAACCGTGATGCCACGCTACGGGCGGCTGCCAAGGGGCGTTACATGTCTTTAGAGTGCCTGGTCTTCACAGTCTGGCGTGCCCGCGACCGGGCCCCTGGCTCAGCCACTCCGATCGATAACAGAACGGTCACTACCAAAATCGTTATCGTCAATGTCTCTGTGGAGGCTGGAGCTGAACGAGCAGCCGGAATTTGACCGCCACCCCGTCCAGAATCGCCGGCCGGAAGCGCCAGCTCCTGGCCGTCGCGAGCGCGAGCCGGTCGTACGCGGCGTTGACCGAAACTCTCGTGATCGCCGTCGTGACGGTGCCGGTCTCGTCCACGACGATTTCGACGGATCCCGGCCGCAGCGAAAAGACTTCGGCCATTGGCGCGAACGACTGACGCGCGGCGCTCGGCGGCACCACATTCGCGTCTTCCAGACCATAGATCCGCGAGGCGTCGCGCACTGGCGGAGCGGGAGCCGGCTTCATGGCAGGCGGCTGCGTACGGCGGGGTAGCGGCGGCGGCGGCGGCGCCTCGGGAGTGCTCAGCGCGAGAAAATCAGCCGCCATCGCGCGCGTCCGGGACAGCGCCGGTTGATTGGCGAGGCTCTGGAGGTCCGGATCGGCGATGAGCGCGAGCACCTGCGTGAAGCGGTCTGCGGCGGTCGTATCTTTTCGCTCAAAGGCCACTCTGGCGTCGCTGTACTGTTGCTCGATGATGGCCGGCAGCACGCGGCGTCGAACCTCGCGAAACACCGATCGAACGCGCGGCGAGGCCTCGGACTCCCATGGTTGAGCGAATGGCGCGGCGATGACGGCCGCCTCGATGGCGGAGTCGGCCTCGGCCGCGCGCCCGAGCGCCAGCAGGCAGAATGCGCGGTACTGCTCGATGAGAACGCTGTCCTCGCGGCGGCCGGACGCGCGCAGACCGTTCAAGACGGTCAGTGCATCGTCATAGGCCGCGGCCGCGTATAGATCGCGCGCCGCGCCCAGCGAGCCCGGCGGGCTCTGCGCGAGGGCGTTCGGCACGATTGTCAGCGCCCCAGTCGCCACAAAGCAGGCGACGAGGGCCGATCGCAGCCAGCGGGTCATCCAGGTTGCTCTCCCGTCAGAACCCGACTGACTGCGCGAACCGTGCCGATTCTGGTGCTGCTCTGAAATCTTTCTCCAACTGGTTCACGGAAATGGCTTTGCGCGCGCGCGCCGGTGGTGATGTGCGGATCGTGCACACCCCGATCGTACAGGAACGTCGTTGGGGTGCGTGTTTCGTAAGTTGGTATGCCGTCCGTGCGCTTGCGGCGCGGACCGGAGAATCGCGATCGACGCTGATGGGCCGGAGTGTGTCGGTGAACGTGATGCCGATGATAGAATCGGCAGCCATTTATCAGCATGGACATCGCAGAACGCGAAGTGCGCGGCGTCGTCATTCTGGACCTCGGGGGCCGTTTCGTGCTCGAGGACGGCGTCACGCCGTTCGTCGAGCGGATGAATGCCCTGATCCGACACGGCCGTAAGCGCATCCTCCTCAACTTCGAGTGCGTGACCTATCTCGACAGCGCGGGCGTCGGCGCGATTGCGTGGAAGTACGTCACGGCGCGCAAGCAGGACGGCGACGTCAAGCTCCTGCATCTGCGTCCGCGCAGCTTCAAGGTTCTGGACACTACGAAGCTGCTCACGGTGATCGAATCGTTCGAGTCCGAAGACGAGGCGGTCGACACCTTCTTCCTCGACAACCCGGACGACGAGGTGGATCCCATCCTCACGTGACGCCTGTGGGCTCGCGCGACTGGAGGCGAACTTGATCCCGCGGACTGGACCTGCTTGCGCGGTTGCTTTCGTCTCACTGCTCGCGATGACCGCGGGCTTCAGGCCGCCGCGCAATCCCGCCGCCGTTCCAGCCATCGGGTATCAGGAAGTGAAGGACTGGCCCAGGCTACCTGACGGCGTTCAGCTCGGAGAAGTGCCGGGGGTGGACATCGACGCCCACGGACACCTGTTCGTCTTCCATCGGCCCGGGCGGGGATTCGAGCCCGGCGCCACGGAGGTGCTCGAGGACCCGGCGGTCCTCGAGATCGACGCGGAGACGGGCAAGCTGATCGCGTCGTGGGGCGCGAAGACGTTTCTCGTGCCTCACGGGATCACGATCGACGATCAGAACAACATCTGGCTGACCGACGTCGGGCTGCAGCAGGTGTTCAAGTTCTCGCACGACGGGAGACGGCTGCTCACGCTCGGGCAACCTCGCGTGGGCGGATGGGACGGCACGCATTTCAATCAGCCGACCGATATTGCGATCCGACAGGACGGCTCCTTCTACGTGTCGGACGGTTACGTGAACAGCCGCGTCGCCTTGTTCGATCGCAACGGGATGTTCCTGCGCGAATGGGGCAAGAAGGGGAACGGCGACGCACAGTTCAGCAATCCACACGGCCTGGCGTTCGGCCCCGGCGGCGACGTGCTGGTCGCGGATCGGGAGAAGTCGCGCATTCAGGTGTTCGACCGGCAGGGCACGTTCAGGCGGCAATGGCTGGGCGCGAAGGAGAAGGGCCGCGTGTTTGCCGTCGCGGTCGATGGCAGCGGATCCTTGTACGTCGGCGTGCGCCGCGCAGACTACGATCCGCCCTCGAACGGCGTGCTCAAGCTCGATCGCGAATGGAGGACGGTGGCCTCCATCGGCTTCGGCGCCACGGGCGATCCCGTCTTCAACGCGGTGCACGATATCGCCGTCGGCCGCGACGGGTCGATTTACGTCGCGGAGACGCGCACCAAGCGCGTCGTAAAGCTTCGACCACGCTAGTAGGCCCTACCGACAGGCGATGCACGACGTCATTCCGGCGTGTTCCAGCCTCCGACGTCTTCAACCAGCTTGTCCGCCTCGACCGGTCCCCATGTGCCCGGGTCGTAGTCGTACATCGGGCTCGGCCCGTGGATCACCGGGTCGACGACCGCCCACGCTGCCTCGACGACGTCCTGACGCGCGAAAAGTGTGGCGTCGCCGGCGATGGCGTCGCCGAGCAGCCGTTCGTACGCTTCCATCCGCCCCGACTGCCCCTGCTCCGCCCCTTCCATGACGAGGAGCTCCACCGGTTCCCCTTTCATCCCCTCGCCGGGCCTCTTCGCCCGCGCGCCGATCGCGATGACGACCGCCGGGCTCACGCGGAAGCGCACGTAGTTGCCGCGCGGCGGCGGCGGCTCGTGGAACACGACCGGCGGCGCCTGTTTGAACTCTATGGACACTTCGGTGACGGTCTTCGCCAGCGCTTTTCCCGCGCGCACGTAAAAGGGCACCCCTTCCCAGCGCCACGAATCGACGTGCAGCTGCATCGCGGCGTACGTCGCCATATACGAATCCTTGGCGACACCCGGCTCGTCCCGATATCCGCGGAACTGTCCGCGGACCATGTACTTCACTTCGAGCGGCCGCACCGTGCGCAGCACCTTCGCCTGCTCGTCGCGGATCGCCTCGTGGTACGTGCTGGCCGGCGCCTCCATCGCGAGGTAGCTCACGACCTGGAGCAGGTGATTCTGAATCACGTCGCGGACGACGCCGGTCTCGTCGTAGAACTTGCCACGGCCCTTCACGCCGAAGTTCTCGGCGAGCGTGATCTGCACGCTCTCGACGTACTGCCGGTTCAGCAGCGGCTCCAGGAACGCGTTGGCGAAGCGGAAATACAGAATGTTCTGGACCGCTTCTTTGCCGAGATAGTGGTCGATCCGATAGATGTTCTCCTCCGCGATGAATTCGTGGAGAACGCGGTTCAGCTCGCGCGCGGAATCCAAGTCTCGTCCAAACGGTTTCTCGACGACGACCCGGGCGTTCGTCGCGCAACGGCCGTCGGCAAGCCCCCGCACCACGGTCGCGAACAGGCTGGGCGGAATCGCCAGGTAGTGCACGGGGCGCTGGGCGGTTCCCAGCTCGCTCTTCAGTTTGGCGAACGTGGCCGGGTCGCTGTAATCGCCGTCGACGTAGCGGAGACGCTCCGCGAGAATCCTGAAGGCCGTCTCGTCCAGGCCGCCGCACTCCGTGACGCTCGCCCGGGCGCGCTCGAGCAGCTGCGGCAGGGCCCAGCCCGACTTCGCGACGCCGATCACGGGAAAGTCGAGTTTGCCGCGGTGGGCGATCGCCTGCAGCGCCGGAAAGATTTTCTTGTACGCGAGATCCCCGGTCGCGCCGAAGAACACGAGCGCGTCCGAGCGAAGCGTGTCTGGTTTGGTCATCCGCTGAATCCTAAACGAAGACCCGGCCTGCAGCGCAGCTCCGCGGTACAATGCCGGCCAGCGGCCCCCCGGGAGGAGATGATGCGATCACGAGCGTTTGTCACGCTCACGAGTGGTGTGCTCGTGTGCACGAGTTTTGCGGCATGCGGCAGGGCTCCCGAAGAAAAGCGCGCCGAGGAAGTCAAGAAAGGCGCGGAACAAGTGCAGCAGAGCGCCGACGCCATGGCGAAGGGGCTGGCCGACATGGCCAAGGGGCTTCAGGGCATGGCGGGGGGCAACCCGAACCAGAAGCCGGTGGATCCGGTGAGCTTCCGCGAGCTGCAGGCTACGTTCGGCGACCTCAGCGGCTGGGAAAAGGGCAAGCCGACCGGCGAGCGCATGACGAGCCCGATCAACTTCTCGGTGGCGAAGGTCAGCTACACGAAAGGCGACTCGAGGATTGAGGAGGAGATCAGCGACTCGGCGTTCAATCAGCTGATGCTCGTGCCGTTCTCGATGTTCCTGACGTCCGGCTACGAAAAAGAGACGGACGACGGCTACGAGAAATCGACGAAGCTGGGCGACTACCCGGGCTGGGAGAAGTGGAACAAGGCCGACAAGTCGGGTGAGCTGAACGCGGTCGTGAACAAACGGTTCATCGTGCAGGTGCGCGGGCGCGATATCGACGACCCGAAGGTCCTGCACGCCGCGATGGCGAGCGTCGACATGAAGAAGCTCGCCTCATTGAAGTAGGCGCTCCGAGGAGGAGGACACATGGCCGAGGCTGCTGGATTCGAACAGAGACGCGCGCAGCTGATGACGCGCGCCACCAACATCCTGATGAAGCCGGCCGTGGAGTGGCCGGTGATCGCCGCAGAGTCCGCCGACGTCGCCGGGCTGATACGCGATTACGCCGCGCCGCTGGCCGCGATTCCCGCGCTGTGCCAATGGATCGGCATGAGCGCCATCGGCATAACGATGCCGCTGGTCGGCACCTATCGCGTCGGGATCGTGCGCGGGCTCGTCGGCGCGATCATCTCGTGGGTGTTCGCGCTGGTTGGCGTCTATATAGCCGCGATCGTCGTCGAGAAGCTGGCGCCGACGTTCAATTCGAGCGGCAACACGGTGCAGGCGCTGAAGCTGGTCGTCTATGCGTCGACGCCCGTCTGGATCGCCGGTGTGCTGAATCTGGTGCCGGCGCTGAGCCCGCTCGTGATCATCGCCGCGCTGTATGCGATCTACCTCTTCTATCTCGGGCTGCCGGCCGTGATGAATACACCCGCCGACAAGGTGGTGCCGTACATGGTCGTCGCGGCGCTCGTCGTCATCGTCGTCACGCTCGTGCTGGGCGCCTGCGCGGCGTTGATTAGCGGCGCCGGAGCCTACGCGACGTTCTGAACGCCGGCGCCGGCGGTCCGCCGGAGCTCTGCGCGAAGGCGGACGGCGCCGCCCTGCGTGGTTGCCGAAAGGGACCGCCCGACGCGCTGTTGCGGGGACGCGGGCTGCGGCGACTGTGACATTCGGTGAACCTGCGGACGCACGAGATCGGCCTGCGCATGGCGCTGGGCGCGCCGCGGCTGGCCGTGCTGCGTCTGATCGTGGGCGAAGGCATGACGGTCGGGTTGATGGGCATCGGCGCGGGCCTGCTCGCGGCGTTCGCCCTCAGCCGCGCGCTGGCCAGCCTCGTCTTCGCCGTGCCCGTTCACGATCCTGCCACCTTCGCCGCGTCCGCAATCGTGCTGACGCTGGTCGCGCTTGCCGCGTGCACAGCTCCAGCGCGGCGAGCGTCGCGCGTGGACCCGATGGTCGCCCTGCGCGACGAATAGGGTCCCGAGTTCACTCGTGCCGCAACGCGACGACCGGATCGACCTTCGTCGTGCGCTGCGCCGGCAGCCAGCACGCCAGCAACGCAACCAGCAGCAGAACCATGGGAACGCCGACGAAGACGGAAAGATAGATCGGGCCGCGAAGCAGGTGCAGGTTGATCACCAGCGCGATCGCCCACCCCACCAGCGCGCCCGCGCTGACGACGCGGAAGCTTTCCCCCACGATCTGGCGGACGACTTGTCGCGCGGTGGCGCCGAGCGCCAGACGGACGCCAATCTCGGTCGTCCTGTGAGACACGGTGTAGGCGACGACGGCGTAGATGCCGATGGCCGCGAGCAGCAGGAGCGCCGGCCCGAGGACGACGAACATCCGCGCCGGAATCCGGCGGAGAAACAGATTCTTCTCGACGTGTTCGGTGAGCGTGCGCACGTCGTACACCGGCAGCGCCGGATCGAGGTCGCGCACGATGCGCTCGACCTCCGGGGCGAGCAGCGATTCCGCGCCGGTGCGGGTGCGCAGATGCATCTCGCCCCGCGCCACCGGGCGATCGCGGTATGACAAGTAGATGACCGGCGTGGCCGCCTCGCCGAACGATTCGCTCAACGAGTTGCGGACCACGCCGGCGATCGCGTACTTCGTGGCGCGACTCTCGAGTCGCCGCCCGAGCGGCTCCGCGCCGTCGAGGAACCGTCGGACAAATTCTTCGTTCACGACCGCCTGCGGCGGCGTCGCGCGATCCGTCAGATCGGCGAAGTCGCTCCCCTTCACCAGCGGAATGCCCATCGTCCGAAAGTAGTCGGGCGTCACGGTGTTGGTGAGCGCCTGATCGGGCGCCGCGCCGGTCGCAGCGCGGCCTTCGAGGGTGAACGAACGGAGTGGCAGGCCGTGGATATCGAGCGGCACGGAGGCGGCGACCGCGGCGCTGTCGACGCTCGGCAGCGCGCGCAGCCGCTCGAGCAGCCGCCGCGTGAACTCGCGCGCGAACGGCGCGTCCACATTGCGGCCGGTGAAATCGTAGGCCGCGAGCAGCACGCCTTCGCGCCGGAAGCCGGGGTCGGTCTCGCGGGTCTCCGTGAAGCTGCGCAGGAACATCGCGGCCGCAAGGAGCACCACGAGCGCGAGGCCGACCTCGATGCCCATCAGCGCGTTCCGCATGCCGCTGCGGCCCGCGGTGCGGGCGCCG
>WNEY01000116.1_pt1 | contig 38905 bp, 37 predicted proteins | sample 5400531 | NCBI WGS metagenome assembly WNEY01 (sample SAMN13153338, study PRJNA577476) | soil metagenome | isolation source: 200 cm saprolite under Douglas fir tree site 1 | place: USA:California | collected 2015-04-18 | reverse complement strand
CGAGACCTCCTCGCCGGACCAGAAGCGTCGGAGCAGGTCGAGCCCCTCGTCCAGCATCGTGGCGCGCACCTTCACGTCCGTCGGCTCGCCGAACTTTCCGAACTCGGAAGGTGAGCCGCCCAGACCCGCGCCGAAGATCACCCGTCCGCCGCTGAGGACGTCGAGCGTGGCGACCTGGTGCGCGAGCACGTGCGGCCGGCGACGCGCCACCGGCGTGACCGCCGTGCCGATGCGCACACGATCGGTCGCCGCTGCGATCGCGCCAAGCGTGACCCACGGGTCGGCCGCCGGCGGTCCCCAGGCGAACCCGAGGTGATCCCAGATGAAGACCCCGTCCCAGCCGTTCGCCTCCGCCGCCTGAGCGATACGGACCGCCGCGCGGGGATCGGCGTACGTACCGATGTTCGCGAGGCAGATCGCGTACCGCATGAGCGGACCCTAGAGGCTGTCGAGTGGGAAGACTCGCCGGGGTCTGCGCGTCTAGAAAAGGACCGTGGCGACGGTTGTAGAGTCGCCGCCGATCCGAAAAGAGGAGGGAACATGGCCGAAGTCCTTACCGCCGACGCCGAGGTCGCGGAGGCGCTCGGCGCCCACTGCCGCGGCCGGTTGATCGGGCGCGAAGATCCGGACTACGACACCGCCCGAAAGCTCTACAACGCGATGATCGACAAGCGTCCGGGCTTGATCGCGCAGTGCCTCGACGCGGCCGATGTGATCGCCGCGGTGAATGTCGCTCGTGACGCCGGACTCGACATCGCAGTGCGCTGCGGAGGGCACAACGGCCCCGGGCTTGGCAGCGTCGACGACGGACTGGTCATCGACCTTTCCGCTCTGCGAGGGGTGATCGTGGATCCCGAGGCGCGAGTCGCGCACGTCCTCGGAGGGACTCTTCTCGGCGAGGTCGATCACGCCACGCACGCCTTCGGGCTCGCTGCGCCGTTCGGGATCATCTCCACGACCGGCGTGGGTGGTCTCACACTCGGCGGTGGTGTCGGACACATGACCCGCACGCTCGGGCTCTCGATCGACAACCTGGTCGCAGCGGACGTCGTGCTTGCCGACGGCAGCTTCGTGACGGCGAACGAGGAGCAGCACTCGGATCTCTTCTGGGCCCTGCGCGGAGGCGGCGGCAACTTCGGTGTCGTTACTCGTTTCGCGTTCCGACTCAGCCCCGTCTCGACTGTCGTGGCCGGCCCGACGCTCTGGCCACTCGATCGGGCCGCGGAGATCCTCTCGTGGTACCGCGAGTTTCAACCGAGCGCTCCGGACGAGCTGAACGGCTTCTTCGCGTTCCTGAGCGTCCCGCCCGGACCCCCGTTCCCTGAAGAGCTCCACCTTCAGAAGGTGTGCGGCGTCGTCTGGTGCTGGGCCGGCGCGCAGGACAAGGCGGACGAGGCCCTGGCACCGGTACGGAAGCTGCAGCCGATCCTCGACGGGGTCCAGCCGCTGCCGCTTCCCGCTCTCAACTCGGCCTTCGATGCCGTCTACCCGGCCGGCGACCAGTGGTACTGGCGGGCCGACGTCGTCTCGGAGATTCCCGACGAGGCCGTCGAAGCCCACGTGCAGTTCGCCGAGAGGATGCCGACGTGGAAGTCGACGATGCATCTGTATCCGATCGACGGGGCAGCGACGCGGGCCGGCGCCGAGGAGACGGCCTGGGCAAGCCGGGACGGAGGCTGGGTGCAGGTGATGGTCGGCGTGGATCCGGACCCGGCCAACCGGGACCTCGTCACCGAATGGGCGGTCGACTACTGGGACACGCTCCACCCGTATTCGGCCGGCGGCAGCTACGTGAACATGATGATGGAGGAGGGCGAGGATCGGGTTCGCGCGACGTACGGTTCGAACTACGAGCGCCTGGCGCGGGTCAAGGCGGAGTACGACCCCGACAACCTCTTCCACGTCAACCAGAACATCAGACCGGCTTAGTGGCGGCTAGGGGCGTCGCGCGGCGGCGCCCCTAGGATGCTCTCGATGGAGATGTTCACGACACGGCCCGAGCTGCGCGGGACGTTCGGCATGGTCGCCTCGACGCACTGGCTCGCTTCCGCGGCGGGAATGGCGGTGCTCGAGCGCGGCGGCAACGCGTTCGACGCGGCGGTCGCCGCCGGGTTCACGCTCCAGGTCGTCGAGCCGCACGCGAACGGGCCGGGCGGCGAGGTGCCCGCGGTCTTCCTCTCCGTCGACCGCGCCGAGCCGCAGGTCCTGTGCGGGCAAGGCGTGGCGCCGGCGGCCGCGACCATCGACCGCTTCCGCGCGCTCGGCCACGACTTGATCCCCGGCACGGGCGTGCTTGCCGCCTGCGTCCCAGGGGCGTTTGGAGGCTGGCTTCTGCTGCTCGCGGAGTTCGGCACCTGGCGGCTGGAAGATCTTCTCGCGTTCGCCGTCGACTACGCGGAGAACGGCTTCCCGGTCACCGGCGGGATGCGGATGACGATCGAACGGGAAGCCGAGCTCATCGCCACGTGGCCGGCGTCGCGCGATCTCTATCTTCCCGCGCCGGAGGTGGGATCGCAGTTCCGCAATCCCACGCTGGCTGCGACGTACAGGCGGATCGTCGACGAGGCGCGCGGCGGCTCCCGCGAGCAGGAGATCGAACGAGCACGCGCTGCGTTCTACGAGGGCTTCGTCGCCGAGGAGATCGACCGCTTCTGCCGGGCGGAGGGCGGACTGCTCAGCGCCGACGATCTGGCAGAGTGGCGCGCGTCGCTCGAGCCGGTCGTCAGCTTCGACTACCGCGGGATCACCGTCTGCAAGACGCAGCCATGGGGAACGGGCCCGGTCGCGTTGCAGCAGCTCGCGTTGCTCGAGGGATTCGATCTCGCCGAGCTCTCCGAAGCGGAGCTCGTCCACGTCGTGATCGAGTGCGCGAAGCTCGCGTTCGCGGATCGCGACGCGCTGTACGGCGACACCGACGTTCCGCTCGACACGCTGCTCTCGCCCGAGTACAACGACCGGCGGCGGGCGCTCGTCGGCGAGGGGGCGTCGTCCACGTACGAGCCGGGTCTCGGCCGTCTGCCGACCGTTGTGGAGGCCGAGCAGTTGGCGGGCGCAGGCGAGCCGACCCGCGGCGACACGGTCCACCTCGACGTGGTCGACCGCTGGGGAAACATGATCTCTGCGACGCCGAGCGGAGGCTGGTTGCACAGCTCTCCTGTGGTTCCGGCGCTCGGCTGGCCTCTCGGCACGCGCGCGCAGATGTTCTGGCTGGAGGAAGGGCTGCCGTCGTCGCTCCGTCCGGGCGCGCGACCGCGCACGACGCTGTCGCCGGGCCTGGCGCTGCGCGAGGGGAAACCGTGGCTCGCATGGGGGACGCCCGGGGGAGACCATCAAGAGCAGTGGGCGTTTCACGTGTTCCTCCGACACGTCGACCGCGGGCTGAAGCTGCAAGAAGCGATCGACGCCCCGGAGTTCCACACCGAGCACCTCATCTCGTCCTTCCACCCGCGAGGCTTCGTGCCACGGTCGCTCGCGGTCGAAGGCAGGTTCGCGAGGGAAGTGATCGACGAGCTGCGCGACCGCGGACACGATGTCACGGTCGAGCCGGACTGGTCTCTCGGCCGCGTCACAGCCGTGCAGGCCGAAGACGGCCAGCTGCGCGCGGCCGCGAACCCGCGCGGGATGCAGGGCTACGCTGTGGGTCGCTGATGGACCCGCTCTACAAACCGCAGGGCGTCGAGGAGCGCTGGCAGCGCACCTGGGAAGAGGAAGGCCACTACGCGGCCGACCCCGACCCTTCGCGCGAGTCCTTCGTCATCGCCCTGCCGCCGCCGAACGTCACCGGGGAGCTCCACATGGGTCACGCGCTGAACGCGTCGATCCAGGACCTCCTGATCCGCTGGCACCGGATGCGCGGCTTCAACACCCTCTGGCAGCCGGGCTACGACCACGCCGGCATCGCCACGCAGAACGTGATCGAGAAGGAGCTTGCTGCGGAAGGCCTGTCCCGACACGACTTGGGCCGCGAGAAGTTCCTCGAGCGGACCTGGGCCTGGCTCGAGCTCTACGGCGGCGTGATCATGGGCCAGCTGCGCCGGCTCGGCGCTTCGCTCGACTATCGCCACGAGCGCATGACGATGGACGAGGACTACGTCCGCGCGGTCATGCGCTGGTTCGTCCACCTGTGGGAGAAGGGCCTGCTCTACCGGGCGAACAGGATCGTGAACTGGTGCCCGCGCTGCGCGAGCGCGATCTCCGACCTCGAGGTCGACCACGTCGAGACCGACGACACGCTCTACACGATTCGCTACCCGCTCGCCGACGGCTCGGGCCACATCACGATCGCGACCGTTCGGCCGCCGACGATGCTCGCCGACGTCGCCGTCGCGGTGCATCCGGACGACCCGCGCTACCGCGAGCTCGTCGGGAAGGAGGCGATCCTGCCGATCGTGGGCCGGCGGCTGCCGATCATGGCGGACGAGCGCGTCGATCCGGAGTTCGGCACGGGCGCGGTCAAGATCACGCCGGGCCACGATCCGATCGACTGGGAGATCGGCCGCGACCACGAGCTCCCCGAGATCTCGGTGATCGGTCTCGACGCGCGCATGAACGACGAGGCGGGCGAGTTCGCGGGCCTCACGCAGGAGGAGGCGAACGAGCGGATCGTCGAGCGGCTCGAGACCGAGGGGCTGCTCGAGGCGCGCGAGCCGTTTCGGCACGCGGTCGGGCACTGCAGCCGCTGCGGCGAGCGGATCGAGCCGCTGATCACGCTGCAGTGGTGGTGCGAGATGAAGGAGCTCGCCGCGCCCGCGATCGACGTGGTGAAGGACGAGCGAGTGCGCTTCCGCCCGGCGAGCTACACGAAGGTCTACCTCGACTGGATGGAGAACATCCGGCCCTGGTGCATCTCGCGCCAGCTGTGGTGGGGCCATCAGATTCCGGCCTGGTACTGCCCGGAGGGCCACACGACGGTGGCGGAGACGGCGCCGGAGGCCTGTGCGGAGTGCGGGTCGCGTGAGCTCGTGCAGGACGAGGACGTGCTCGACACGTGGTTCTCGTCGGCGCTCTGGCCGTTCGCGACGCTCGGCTGGCCCGACTCCACACCCGAGCTCGAGGTCTTCTACCCGAACGACGTCAGCTCGACGGACCGCGGGATCATCTTCCTCTGGGAGGCGCGGATGATCATGGCTGGGCTCGAGTTGATGCGGGACATTCCGTTCCACACGGTGACCATCCACTCCACCATCAACGCACCCGACGGGCGGCGGATGTCGAAGAGCCTCGGTACGGGGATCGACCCGCTCGAGACGGTGAACGAGTTCGGCGCGGATGCGACCCGGTACGGGCTCCTGAAGATGTCCTCGACGCAAGACGTGCGCTTCTCGGTCGGCCCGATGGAAGAGGGCCGGAAGCTTGCGAACAAGCTCTGGAACGTGTCGCGGCTGATCCTCGCGAACGCCGGCGACGCGCGGCCTCACGCGCGCCCGCGTGACGTCGAAGAACGCTGGATCCTGGCGCGCCTCGACGCGACGCGCGCGGAGATCGAGGCCAACCTCGCCGAGTTCGAGTTCGCTCCAGCTGTCAACGGGCTCTACCGCGTCACGTTCGACGACTTCTGCGACTGGTACGCGGAGGCGATCAAGCCGCGCCTCTACGACGGCGACGTGGACGCACGAGCGACGGCGCTCGCGGCGCTCGAGCGGCTGGTGAAGCTCCTGCACCCCGTGATGCCGCACGTGACGGAGGAGATCTGGTCGAACCTGCCGGACCGCGACACACGGCTGATCGTCGCGCGGTGGCCGCAGGCCGACGACGCATATGCGACGGACCTGGATGCCCTCACGCGCGCACAGGAAGCCGCCGAGATCTTCCGCCGCAGCGGCGTGCGCGTCGCGCTCGAAGGCGACGACCTGCGGGTCTTCGAAGCGGTCGTCCGGCCGGGGCAGGCGGCGGGCGACGGCAACGCCGCCGCGGAGATCAAACGTCTGCAGAAGGAGATCGCGCGCGCCGAGGGGATGCTGGCGAACGAGCGCTTCGTCCAGAGCGCGCCGGCCGACGTGGTCGATGCGGAGCGCGAGAAGCTCGCGCGCTTCCAGCGGGAGCTCGATGCCCTCAGCAACTAGCGGCTTGGCCGGCCACGTCTGGCGGCCCCTGGCCCGCGAGAACGCTGCGCCACGGGGCGTCCTCAGTCGGGCCCATGCAGTCTTGCATGGGCCCTCCCTGCGTCCTTCCGTGGCTTGGTTCTCGCGACCCAGGAATCCACCAACGTGACCGGCCAAACCGCATACATCGAGTCGCTGAGCCCGTGGCCGCAGGACGGTTTCGGGCTCGACCGCATCAAGGCGCTGCTCGCCGACCTCGGCAACCCGGAGCTCCGCTATCCCTCGATCCACGTCGTCGGCACGAACGGCAAGTCGACCGTGACGCGCACGACCGAGGCGCTGCTCGCAGAAGCAGGTCTCGCGGTCGGCGCGTACCTGTCCCCACACGTGCGTGGCTGGAGCGAGCGCATCCGGGTGCGTGGGGAGGAGGTGGACTTCGAGACCGCGGTCGCACGAGTGAGAGCGCAGGCCGAGCGGATCGACGCGACCCAGTTCGAGGTGCTGACCGCTGCAGCGCTGACGGAATTCGCCGAAGCGGATGTCGACGTCGCGGTCGTCGAGGCGGGGCTCGGCGGCCGCTACGACGCGACGAACGTCCTCCGCTCGCCGATCCAGGTGCTGACGAACGTGGCGCTCGAGCACACGGACGTCCTCGGGACGACGCGAGAGGCGATCGCTGCCGAGAAGCTCGCCGTCGTGCAGCCCGGAGCGACCGTCGTGCTCGGCGAGCCGGAGTGGGAGGAGCTCGCGCGCGAAAACGGCGCAGAGATGGTGGTCGTCACCGGCCGCAGCAACCTCGCGCTCGCGATGGCCGCGGCGGAGGCCTTCCTCGTCCGCCCCGTCGACGGCCATGTGGACGTCCAGCTCCCCGGGCGACTCGAGCGCCGCAGTGAAGAGCCCCTCGAGATCTGGGACGGCGCCCACAACCTCAGCGGCGTCGGCTACGTTCTGGCCCGCCTGCCGAGCGCACGCTACGTCCTCGTCGTCTCGATCCTGGCCGACAAGGACGTGGACGGCATGCTCGCGGCCCTCTCGGCGCTGGGCGACCGGCTGATCGCGACGACCTCGAGCAGCGCCCGGGCGCTGTCGGCGGCGGACCTGGCCGAACGCGCGCGGCCGTACTTCCGGCACGTCGAGCCGATCGAGGATCCTGTCGAGGCTCTCGCGCACGCCCGCGGCCTCGGCGAGCCGCTCTTCGTCACGGGCTCCCTTTACCTCCTCGCCGATCTGGCCAAGGATGAGAGCGTACGATGGCGAACCTTGGCGACAGGTTGACCGTCTTCGCGTTCGCGGTGTTCGTGCTGGCAGCGATCGTCGGACTCGGGTTTCTCGCGGGCTATTTGATCGGAAGAATCCTCCTGTGATCGTTGCAAGCACCTTCAGCGGGATCCACGACTTCTTCGGGTCGGGCACGTGGCAGGTCATCCGGAACCTGCTGCTGTTCTTCCTGGTCGCCTTCTGGCTCGCGGTCGGGTACTGGGTCTACAAGGACGCCAAGCGGCGCATCGAGGATCCGGTGCTGATCGCCACGTCGGTCGTGCTCGGCCTCGTTCTGCCGTACCTCGGCGCGCTCGTCTACATGCTGTTCCGCCCGCCGGAGTACCTCGAGGACGTGCGTGAGCGCGAGCTCGAGATCAAGGCGATGGAGGAGCGGCTTGCGCGCCGCGACCTCTACTGCCCGGTCTGTCGCGCGGAGGTCTCCAACGAATTCCTGGTCTGTCCCGTCTGCACGACGAAGCTGAAGCAGGCCTGCATCAACTGCAAAGCGCCGCTCGAGGCGCTCTGGCAGGTGTGTCCGTTCTGCGAGACCCCCGTCGAGCCGGCCGCAGTCGACGTTCCGACCTTCGAAGTCCGCCCGCCGAGGCGGAGGCGACGCTCCGAGTAGACTCGTGCGCTCGATGGCGGTCGAGCGCTCGCTCATCCTGATCAAGCCGGACGCCGTGGAGCGACACCTGACGGGTGAGATCCTCGCGCGCATCGAGCGCCGGGGCTTCACGCTGCGCGCCGGGAAGCTGATCCGCGTCGATCGGAAGCTCGGGGAAACGCACTACGCCGAACACCGTGAGAAGCCGTTCTTCGGCGAGCTCGTCGAGTTCATCACCTCCGGTCCGACGCTCGCTCTCGTGGTCGAGGGCGAAGGAGCGGTCGCGACGCTGCGCACCGCGATCGGCGCGACGAATCCCGCGGACGCGGAGCCGGGCTCGATCCGCGGCGATCTCGCGCTCGCCATGCCGGACAACCTCGTGCACGGCTCCGACTCGCCAGAGTCGGCGGAGCGCGAGATCGCGCTCTGGTTCTCGGACGATGAGCTCGTCTGAGCGACCCGAGTACGTTCACCAGAACGTTGCGAACTGGACTCGCGCGAATGCGGAATACACCGACGCCTCCGCCGAGCTCGCGTGGGCACAGGAGGAGATCAGCTGGGGCGTGTTCAGCGTGCCCGAGTCGGAGCTGAAGCTACTCGGTGACGTGCGCGACCTCGATATCGTCGAGCTCGGCTGCGGGACCGCGTACTTCTCTGCCTGGCTGGCGCGTCGGGGCGCGCGCGTCGTCGGCGTCGACCCGACACCCGCGCAGCTCGACACAGCGCGAAGATTGCAGCGCGAGACGGGGATCGAGTTTCCGCTGATCGAGGCGATCGGGGAGGACGTTCCGCTGCCGGATTCGTCTTTCGACCTCGTCCACTCCGAGTACGGAGCCTCGCTCTGGGCCGACCCCTACCGCTGGATTCCCGAAGCGGCGCGTCTACTGCGGCCCGGCGGACGCCTGATCTTTCTGCGCAACTCGACGGTCTCGGTCCTCTGCATGACCATGGAGGGCGTCGGCGAGCAACTCGTGCGGCCCCAGTTCGGGTTGCACAAGCTCGAGTGGCCGGACACCCATGAGGTGGAGTTCCAGCTCGGTCACGGCGACTGGATCGATCTCCTGCGTGCGAACGGCTTCGAGGTCGAACGCCTCGTCGAGCTCTTCGCCAAGCCGGATGCCGAGACGCACACGTACTACAAGTACGTCACTGCGGAGTGGGCGCAGAAGTGGCCGGCCGACGAGATCTGGGTCGCACGGAAACGTGGCTGACAGGCCGCCGGCACCGCCGTTGCTGCTGGCGTCGACGTCGCCGCAACGCAAGGCGATCCTGGAGCAACTCCACATTCCGTTCGACGTCGTCGCGCCGCGCTACGAGGAGGAGTGGCCGGAGATCGCAGACGCAGTCGAGGTCGTTCGGGAGCATGCGTGTGCCAAGGCCCGTTCGGTGGCGGCGGATGCCGGTGAGCGTCCCGTCCTAGGCGTGGACACAGCTGTGGTACTCCAGGGCCTGATCTTCGGCAAGCCCGCCGACGCAGCCGAGGCGGAGCGGATGCTCGAGGAGCTCAGCGGGAAGACCCACGTCGTCGTCTCCGGGCTCTGTCTGCTCACGCCCGGGTGGGAGGTCGTCGAGCACGAGGCCACGCGGGTGATGTTCCGGGAGCTGACGCCCCGCGACCTCGGCGCCTACGTCGCCACGGGCGAGTGGGAGGGCCGTGCCGGCGCCTACGCCATCCAGGGACGCGGCGCCGCGCTCGTTCGCGGCATCGAGGGCGACTACCTGAACGTCGTCGGCCTCCCGGCCGCTCTGCTCGTCCGCCTGCTCGCGGAACGGTTCGCCGGCGCGTACGGATTCGGATAGCTAGCTAGATTCGAACGGCCCGTCTGCTCCGAAAGTGCCGACTTGGCGGCGCCGACCGTGGAGACCACGCGAGCTTTGCTCGGGGGGCCGTCTGCTCCGCTGTAGGTGCGATCCCCTTTAGCAAGCTAGACTCGAAGCCGCCTCATGGGCCTCTTCGACAACCTCGGCGGCTTCGGCGGCCGCGACATGGCGGTGGACCTCGGCACCGCGAACACGCTCGTCTACGTCAGAGGGCGTGGAATCGTCCTCTCCGAGCCGTCCGTGGTCGCGATCGACCAGCGCACCGGCGAGGTGCACGCGGTCGGCGTCGAGGCGAAGCGGATGCTCGGCCGCACTCCGGGCACGATCTCGGCGATCCGTCCGCTCAAGGACGGCGTCATCGCCGACTTCGACGTGACGGAGCAGATGTTGCGCCACTTCATCCAGAAGGTTCACCAACACCGCTTCGCACATCCGCGCGTCGTCGTCTGCGTGCCGTCGGGCGTCACCGGCGTGGAGAAGCGCGCAGTCGAGGAAGCGACGCTCAGCGCGGGCGCGCGTCAGGCTTATCTGATCGAGGAGCCGATGGCTGCTGCAATCGGCGCCGGACTTCCAGTCGCGGAACCGACCGGGAACATGATCGTCGACGTCGGCGGTGGCACTACCGAGGTTGCCGTCATCTCGCTGGGCGGAATCGTCGTCTCGCAGTCTCTGCGCGTGGGCGGCGACGAGATGGACGAGGCGATCATCACTCACATCAAGCGCGAGTACAAGCTGCTGATCGGGCAGCAGACCGCGGAGGAGATCAAGCTCGAGATCGGCTCCGCGTACGACATGCGCGAGGAGCTGCAGGCGGAGGTGAGAGGACGCGACATGCTCACCGGGTTGCCGAAGACGGTCGTGCTCAGCTCGGAGGAGGTCAGGCGCGCGCTCGACGAACCCGTGGTCCAGATCATCGAGGCGATCAAGTCGACGCTCGACAAGACTCCACCCGAGCTCGCCGCGGACATCATGGATCGAGGGATCGTCCTGGCCGGCGGCGGCGCCCTGCTGACGAATTTCGACGAGCGCCTCCGCCACGAGACCCAGATGCCCGTCCACCTGGCGGAAAGCCCGCTCACCTGTGTGGCTGTGGGCTCGGGGCGCAGCCTCGAGGAGTTCGAGGCCATCCACCGGAGCGCCAAGGCCCGCAGGAACAACCACCGGCGGTAGGTCTCCCGCCGGTCGCGCTAGGGTCGGAGGCGCCGACTCGGCGGCGCCTCCTGGAGGACGGGCGGGCTTGCCCGACCGTCCGTCTTGACCCGATTTCGCCGGAAAGACCACCCATGCCGATTTCCTCGCTAACGTAGAACGCCTCGTGCCTCGCCACCGCAGTGTCAGCGCGGTCCTGGGCTCGTCCGTTCCCAGACCGAGACCCCAGCCCTTCCCGTCCCGCAGCCGTTCGACCCTTCGGCGCCGGGCCGTGGTCGGTGCTCTGGTGCTGCTCTCGCTCGTCCTGATCACGATCTCCTTCCGGGAGCCGTCGACGGGGGCGCTCCACCGGGTGGAGGGGGCAGGCGCGACGGTGCTGCGTCCTTTCGAAGTCGCTGCGGAGCGGGTCGCGCGTCCTTTCCGGGACGTCTACGGCTACTTCCGCGGGCTCATTCACGTGAAGCGCGAGAACGCGCGCTTGAAGGATCAGATCAACGACCTGAGACAGCAAGCGCTGCAAGGCGAATCGGCCCGGACGGAGAACGCGCGCCTGCGGGAGCTGGTGCGCTACATCGACAGCCCGGTGTTTCCGGGGGACTACGTCCCGGTGAACACACGCGTCATCTCGTGGGCCAGCGAGTTCGACCAGCAGGTTGTGATCGCAGCGGGCTCGGATCACGGCATTCTGCAGGACACGCCGATCGTCACACGTGACGGACTCGTCGGTCGCGTGACGGCGGTGACCGGATCCGCGGCGCAAATCACGCTCTTGACCGACGAGAACAGCGCGGTGCAGGCCCGCGACCAGACGACCGGCGCGGTGGGCCTCGTTCGGCACGGCCAGGGAGAAGGATCCCTGATCCTGGACCGCGTCACGAAGGATCAGAGCGTCCAGCGGGGCGACATCATCGTCACCGCCGGCACGCGCTCGAAGCAGTACCCGTCGCTCTTCCCACGCGGGATCCAGATCGGCATCGTCACGAGCGTCGGCCAGAGCGACACGGCGCTCTACAAGCAGATCCAGATCGATCCTTTCGTCGACTTCTCTTCGCTCGACGCCGTGACGGCGCTGATCACCCACAAGCGGATTCCGAAGGCCCCGTGATGCTCGCCGACGCCGGCAAGGCGACTGGGCTGCTCTTCTTCGTGGTCGTCGTCCAGCTGTCGATCATGGCGAACGTCGACATCTTCGGCGGTCATCCGAACCTGCTGCTCGTGTCGCTCCTGTGCGTCGCCCTTCTCCGCGGCGCCATCTTCGGCGCCGTGGCCGGTTTCTCCGCGGGACTGCTTGCCGACACCGGCGTCTTCGGCACCCTCGGCTTCACCGCGCTCCTGCTCACGCTCGCGGGCTACTGGACCGGCCGCTACGGCGAGACGACCGGCCGCGACCGGGCGCACGCCCCCGTGCTGTCGGTCGCTGTCATCACCCTCCTGTATCAGACCGCCGCGATCGTGCTCCGTTTCATCCTGGGCGAGCCTGCGCCGGCGAGTCGCATCTTCGGCGGGCTGGCACCGACGATCGTCCTGAATCTGATCCTGACGGTTCCCGTCTACGCGCTGACCCGGCGATTGCTGCATCCGCGCGAATGGATTTCCAGAGAGGTACGCCTGCTTGGCTAGACGCGTTCTGTCGCGCCGCTTCCTTCCGCCCGATCCGCGCGTCGAGGAGCCGTACCGCCTCACGCCGAAGCTGGCCGTCCGGATCGGGATCCTCGGGATGCTTGCGGTCGCCGTGTTCGCGGTGCTCTTCCTACGCCTCTGGTCGTTGCAGATCTTGAACGGCGAGCAGCTCCTCCGCGCCGCGCAGAACAACCAACGTCGTGACGTGCGCTTGCAGGCGCCGCGTGGGCCGATCATCGACCGCAACGGACAGGTGCTCGTCACCAACGTGGCGGGGACAGCGGTGCAGATCTGGCCCTCCGACCTGCCGAAGGCCCGCGGGCCGCGGCTGCACGAGCTCCGTACCCTGGCGCGCCTGCTTCACGTCCCCGTCGGGCAGATCGGGCTGACGCTGCGGCGCCACCGCAACGACCCACTCACCCCCGTGAAGGTGAAGGAGGGCATCACCGAGGCGCAGGTCGGCTACCTGACAGAACGGGCCGAAGACTTTCCCGGCGTTCAGATCGCGAAGACGTACTTGCGTTACTACCCGCACCGCGAAGTGGCGGCGCACGTGCTGGGATACGTGAGCGAGATCTCCGCTCAGCGGCTGAAGGATCTGCGCAAGCAGGGCTATCGCTCCGGGGACACGATCGGTCAGACCGGGGTCGAAGCGTTCTACGACCGGTACCTGCGAGGTACAGCCGGCCTCGCCCAGCGTCGTGTGGACTCGCTCGGGCGGCCGCGCAGCCCCATCGTTCCGAAGATTCCCCCGCATTCCGGCAACGCCTTGCGCCTCACGCTCGACGTGAAGCTTCAGATCGCTGCGGAGGCGGCTGTGAGGTACGGCATCGAGCGCGCGCGCAACTCAGGCTGTTACGGCTGCTGGAACTCGAACGGAGGCGCCGTCGTCGCGCTCGACCCGCGGGACGGCTCGATCCGCGCGCTCGCGTCGTACCCGACATACCGGCCGTCGCTGTACGTCGGTCGCGTCCGCCAGCGCGCACTCGACGCCGCGGGCCTCACCCCGCGCGCGGCGCACTCGATGAACTTCCCTGCGCTCGACCGCGGGATCGACGCGGCGTATCCGCCGGGCTCCACCTTCAAGCCCGTGACGGCGCTCGCGGCGATGCAGGAACACCTCATCGAGCCGTACTCCACGCTGCCGTGCACGGGGTCATACGAGAAGAACGGTCAGGTCTTCAAGAACTGGGATCCGCTCGTAAACGAGCCGATGACCCTGCCGACCGCGCTCGCGGCCTCGTGCGACACCTACTTCTACCAAGTGGGCTACCGCTTCTACGGGATGCCCTTCGAGCGCGGCCCGCGCCTGCAGATGTGGGCGCGCCGCTTCGGTTTTGGCAATGCAACGGGCGTCGACCTCGGCTCGGAGCGGACGGGGCTTCTGCCGACCCCCGACTGGCGCAAGGAGACGTACACGAAGAAGACCGACCCGTGCTGCTGGCAGGTCGATCGGCTCTGGAAGCCGGGCGACTCGATCCAGCTCGCGATCGGCCAGAAGGACCTGCTCGTGACGCCGATGCAGATGGCGCGCTTCTACGCCATGATCGCGAACGGCGGTCGCCTCGTCACGCCGCATCTCCTGCTCGACGTCGAGCAGCCCGCGTCGAACGGACGTCGTGGACGTGCGCTCCCGACACAACCTCCGCCCGCCCCCGAGCCGACGAACGTCGACGCGCAGGCGCTCGCGGTCGTGCGTGACGGTCTGTATCAGGCGACGCACTACTCCTTCGGAACGTCCGCGGCGATCTTCGGCGGCTTCCCGGTCCCGATCTCGGGCAAGACGGGCACGGCGGAAAAGGAGCTCGACCCGGGTGACGGCTACCGGCGCATCTTCAACCAGTCGTGGTGGTGCGGGTACGGGCCGTCGGACAGCCCCGAGCTGGTCGTCTGCGTGCTGATCGAGAACGGCGGTCACGGTGGCGACGCCGCCGCGCCGGCCGCGCTGAAGGTGTTCGAGGCGTTCTTCGGCAAGCAGGCGGTCCAGCGGGGGCCGATCCACAGCGACTGATGGTCGACTACGCCTCCAACAACAGAGCAGCCGCCCGCGCACGCCGCCGCGAGGCCACCGACGTCGCGTCGTTCGTGCGGCGCCTCGACTGGATTCTGATCGCCTCCGTCGGGGCTGTCGTCGGGTATGGGCTCTGGGCGATCGCCGGCATCACGCGGCACGACGTCCCCGGCGACTCGAACTACTACCTCACGCGACAGACGATCTTCGTCGCGATCGGCGCCGTCGGACTCGTCGCCGCGATGCTGATCGATCCGGAGATCTATCGGTCGCGCTGGCGCACGATCTTCGGCGGCACGACGTGTGTCATTGCGCTCGTCTTCCTCGCGGGCCCGATTCGCGGCTCGAAGCGCTGGCTCGATCTCGGCTTCTTCCGCTTCCAGCCGTCGGAGTTCGGAAAGGTGCTATTCGTCCTCGCGCTCGCAGGCTTCCTCGCGGAGCGGTCGAGGCGGCTGAACGAGCCGCGAACGACGCTCGTCGCCGTCGGTCTCGCGTCGATTCCGATCTTTCTGGTCTTCTTGCAGCCCGACTTCGGCAGTGCGCTGGTCTACTGCGCCGCGGTCGCGGCCGTCCTCTTCGTGGCGGGGACGCCGTGGACCCACATCGGCGCTCTGACCGCCGCCGCGGTGACGCTCGTGGTACTGGTGCTCGGCGTGATGCCGGCGGTCGGCGTACCGGTGCTCAAGAAGTATCAGGCGGACCGGCTCACCGGCTTCCTCCATCCGGACAGCGACCCCGGTGGGACGACGTACAACATCACGCAGTCGAAGAACGCCATCGGCGCGGGTCAGGTGCGCGGGCGCGGACCCGAGAACTCGACGCAGACGACGCTGAACTTCCTTCCCGAGCATCACACGGACTTCGTGTTCGCGTCCCTCGCGGAGGAGCGCGGCTTCTTCGGTGCTTCGTTCCTGTTGCTGCTCTACCTGCTCGTGGTCTGGCGAGGCTTTCGGATCGTGGCGCTCGCCCGCGATCCGTTCTCGGCCCTCGTGGCGGGCGGGCTTGTCTTCGCGCTGCTCTTCCAGATCTTCGTCAACGTGGGGATGGCGATGGGGATCGCGCCGATCACGGGCATCCCGCTTCCGTTCGTCAGCGTCGGCGGCTCGTCGATGATCGCGAACCTCGTCGCCGTCGGCCTCCTCCTCGCTATCCACGTGCGCGCGCGGCGCGCGCGCCGGTGATTACGCCGCTTCGGCTGCCGGCTTGAGCTTCCCTCGACGGGTCTTGATCGCGCGCAGCCGCTGCGAGAGGCGCGCCCAGGCCCAGGGCTCGACCTCCTTGTAGCGGAGGGCGGACTGGCCCCGGGTCGCCTCCAGGTACTCGAACCAGGCGTCGGCTTCCTCGATCAGCAGCAGCTCGTGAGCTTCGCGTTGTCCGGCCACCAGAGGTTCACCTCCCGGTCGCTCATGGGCGCAAGGCTAGGACCCGGACCGGACATCACGCCGAAGAGTCGAGCTCGTGCGGTGGGAGAGTCGTGATGACTGTGCGGCGATACTGTCGATCCAGGCGGCTGCGGCGGCTGCGGGCAGAGCCCCAGCGACGGCCGATCCGGGCTGTGCCGCCGCTTCGCGGCCGGTTGCTAGCCTGTGTGGAGATGCTCACCCCCGCCCATCACGACTCGCCGCGCACGCTCCGCGCCGCCGCCCTAGCCGGCGTTGCTGCAGCGCGCGCGCACGAAGGAGATTTCGCTTGCGCTGGTTTCGATCCAGAAAGACGTCCGAGGAGCAGGCGCCCGTCGAGGCTGCCGCTCCCGCAGAAGCACCCGAGCCCGTAATCGCAGAGCCCGCCGACGAGGCGGGACAACCGACCACCACCAGGCCGAGACGTCGTCGCGGCAGCCGCGGCGGGCGCGGTCGCCCTCGCGCAAAAGTCCAGACCGCAGAGCCCAAGGCGGAGAAGCCCGAGCCCAAGGCTCAGCGGAAGCCGGCCCAGCGGCGCGATCGCGAGCGTCCGCAACAACGCCGTCGCCGCGAGCCCCCGCGCCGCGCGCCGCTCCCGGAGGCGAAGCGCGAGCTGCTCGTCTCCGTCGACGTCGGCGAGCAGCGGGTCGCCGTCCTCGAGGACGACCGTGTCGCCGAGGTCTATCTCGAGCGCCCCGACCGCCGCTCCATCGCCGGAAACGTCTACCTCGGCAGCGTCGACAACGTGCTGCCTGGGATGGAGGCCGCCTTCATCGAGATCGGCCTCGAGAAGAACGGCTTCCTCTACGTCGACGAGATCGTCACGCCGGAGCTCGAAGGCAAGAGGCACGGGAAGAAGATCCAGGACCTGCTCAGCCGCGGCCAGACGATCATGGTGCAGGCGGTCAAGGATCCGATGAAGACAAAGGGCGCGCGACTCACGACCGAGATCTCGCTCCCGGGCCGCTTCGTCGTCTACCAGCCCAACGGCGACGGCTTCGGCGTCTCGCGCCGGCTCGACGACGACGAGCGCGCAAGGCTGAAGGACGTCCTCAAGCGCCTCGACCTGAAGGGAGGCGGCGTGATCGTCCGCACAGCCGCCGAGGGCGCCTCCGCGGAGGACATCGAGCGCGACCTGCTGTTTCTCCAGAAGCTCTGGAAGGCGATCGATGCGCGCGCCAAGAAGGCGAAGCCGCCGACCCTGCTCTACCAGGAGGCCGAGCTTCCGCTCCGTGTCACGCGCGACCTCTTCACCGAAGGGTTCGAGCGAGCGTACGTCGACAACGACCGCGCGTTCAAGCGCATCGTCGGCTACCTGAAGAAGACGTCGCCGCACATGGTCGAGCGCGTCGTCCGCTACAAGGACAAGCCGCCGCTGATGGAGGCGTACGGCGTCGACGCGGAGATCAAGTCGACGCTCAGCCGGCGCGTCGATCTGCCGTCGGGCGGCTACCTCATCTTCGACTACGCCGAGGCCTTCACGGTCATCGACGTCAACACGGGCCGCTTCGTCGGTGCGCGGTCGAGGTCGTCCGGTGCCCGCCTCGAGGACACCATCACGAAGAACAACCTCGAGGCCGTGAAGGAAGTCGTCCGCCAGCTCCGGCTGCGTGACATCGGCGGCATCATCGTCATCGACTTCATCGACATGGCGAACCCGAAGAACCGCGCCACCGTCGAGGAGGCGCTCCGCACCGAGCTCGAGCGAGACCGGACGAAGACCTACGTCGTCGAGATCTCGCCCCTCGGCCTCGTCGAGATGACGCGCCAGAACGTCACCGACGGGCCGCGCGAGATCATGACGAAGAAGTGCCCGACCTGCGGAGGCGACGGCATCGTCCTTTCGGAGGCGTCGGCGGCGGTCGAGGTCGAACGCCGCCTGCGCGCGCTCGCCGGCGGTTCGCGTCATCAGGCGTACCGGGTCGAGGTCGCCGGGAAGGTCGCCGCGGCTCTGATCGGCCCGGGCGCGTCGCGGCTCGCCGAGCTGGAAGAGCAGACCCGGCGGCGCTTCTACCTCGTGCCGAAGGAGAACGTCCATCTCGATCACTTCCTCGTGCTGGCGGAAGGCAAGCGCGAAGAGCTGGCACCGGAAGGGCCCGTTGCCGAGGCCGCCAAGATCGAGGTGAAGCTGGTGGAGGTCGGCTTGCACGATCCAGAGGCAGGTGTCGGCAAGGTGGACGGACTCGACGTCAGCGTCGCGGATGCGGCCAAGCTGGTCGGCAAGAAGGTGAAGGTTCAGGTGGAGCGCGTCCTCGACGGCGCCGCCTACGCGACGCTCGTCGGTCGGACGGCCGAGGCCGAGTCACCGATTACCGCGGAGAGCGAGGCGGAGAAGCCAACGCGTCGCGCTGCGTCCAGGACCGAGCCGGAGGAGCCCGCCCGCAGCGCTGCCGCCAAGAAGGCAGAGCCTGTCGCCGAGGAAGAGCCGGAGGGGGACGAAGTGGAGGGACCCGTCGAGGAGGCGGCCGAGCCGACGCCGAAGAAGAAGACCCGGCGCGGAACTCGCGGCGGCCGAGGCCGCAAGAAGAAGACTGCTGGAGCGACGGCGACAGCGGAGAACGGTGTCGGGGAACCTCGTGACGTGGCGCCTCCCGTCGCCGCGAAGATCCACGTCCCCGACCCCGGGCTCGGCGAGGCGGAGCCCGCCGTCGTGGAGGAGCCGAGCGAGGACGGCGCGGATGCGCCGAAGCCGAAGAAGAAGACCCGCCGTGGCACGCGAGGCGGCCGGGGCCGCAAGAAGAAGACGGCTGCAGCCCCAGTCGCAGCCGACGACGGCGCCAAGCCAGATGCGGAGAACGGCGAGCCCGAGGACTGGAGCTACGTGCCCATGTCCGAGTGGGGCGACGACATCGACGCCCGCTAGGGCCGCCAGGCAGGCGTGTCCTTGTCCGCCTGTCCGCTCGTCAGCAGGACGATCCCCGTTCCGTCGGAGCGCATCACGTAGAGCTGGTCGTTCCCGTCGCGGTCGCCGATGAACGCGATCCGACTGCCGTCCGGGGACCACGCCGGAGCGAAAGCGTCGGAGTCATGGCCGGTCAACACACGATCCGATCCGGATTTCGGATTGAGCACGCAGATGTGCCAGTGCTCGCCGAGCCGGCACTCGTAAGCGATCCCGTCACCGCTCGGCGACCAGGCCGGCCGGCGATCGTCCGGCGCTCCAGCCTCAGCAAGACCCCTTCCCGGTGCGCTGACAGCAAGGCCGTAGTAGTGGTGGCCGAACCCGACGTCGTAGGCGAGCGCCTTCCCGTCCGGCGACCACGACGGCCACTCACCGTCGTTTTCCAAGCTGTGTGCTCCTTGTCCATTCGCCCGCATCTCGTAGAGATGGCCGTCGTGGACGAAGGCGATGCGCTTGCCGTCGGCTGACCAGCTCGGCTCCCCGTCTTCTGCCTCATCGTGGGTCAATCGACGGACGTCGCTCCCGTCCGCGTTCATGACATAGAGCTCCCAGTTGCCGTCGCGGTTCGACTGGAACGCGAGCCGGCGGCCGTCCGGCGACCACGACGGCGCCAGCTCGGTTCCCTTTCCTGCCGTCAGCTGCACGAGCTGTCCGTTCCGCGTGAGGAAGATGTGCGATTTCCCCTTCGGTGCGTCCGCGAATGCGATTCCGCTGACGGATCCGAACGGAGTTCCGTGGTGGCGATGTGCGTTCTGCAGGACCCCGACAAGGAGCAGCGCGGCGACCGCGAGCTGACACGCCGCCGGCCAGAGGAGCCGCCGCTGCCCGATCGGGCCTCCGGGCGACACGCGCCGGAACAGCAGCACGTACGCGACAGGAGTCAGGCCGAGCAGGATGAGCCACGGCAAGCTCAGCGCCGGTACGAGCATGTTCGGAATCTGCCAGCTCGTCACGCCGCGCTTGACGAGCTGTTCGTACCAGAAGTCGTTGGCGAGGTTGGCGAGCGCATAGACGAGAAGGCCGCCGAGGTAGACGCCTAGGACCCCGCGCAGCGTGGGGCCGATGCGTCCAAGCGTTCGCGAGAGGTACATCGCCGTCAGCGCGAGCAGGAGGCCGTCCATGCCGTGGTGGTGCCCCGGATGCACCGCGAGGTGCAGTCGCGCTTGTCCGAAAGGCGCGTACCACTCGTCGGAGTAGAAGATCGACCCGAGCATGGGCAAGCGGGCGATGAGGAAGCCGAGATCCGCACCGATCCACGGCAGCGAGACGAGCACCAGGACGACGGTGGCGACGAGCCGAACGCGGTCCCCGCGCACGCGCGAGCGGGGGCCGAGGCCGTCGCGACGGGTTACCGCGACGGTGAGCGCGAACGCGAGCACGACGCCGCTTGCAGCGATCGCGTTCGACCACTTCGCATCGAGATCCGCCTGGTCGACCATGCGAGGCCAGGCGACAGCCGCGCATAGAGGGACTGCCAAGAGCGCTAATCCTGAGATCACTCGGCTCCGCGCCTGTGCGGCGACGACCGTCACGATGGCGATCGCTGCGAGCGCGGTCGGGAAGTTGAGGAAGACGAGGGCTCGTCCTGCACCTGCCATCCGTCCATGCCCGCTCACGTGGTAGAGCTCGTGGACCGGCAGGCGCGCATACGTCGCGAAGACCGCCGAGGCGACGAGCGCATACAGGCCCCACAAGGCCCAGACCTCCCGGAGCCCCGCGTTCGGGCCGTGGCGGAGCGTCGCCATCGCCGCTAGACTGGCTCTGGTCGCGGGCAAAATGCCCGCGTTTTCCACGAAATGGCTACGACGTACGCGATCATCTCACTGGGCGGGAAGCAGTACCGCGTCCGCGAGGGCGAGCGGCTCCTGGTGGACCGTGTCCACACCGAGGAGGGCAAGACCTTCCACCCCGACATCCTGTTGCTGGGCGGCAACGGCGAGGTCCGGCTCGGTCCGGGGAACGCGACCGTGACGGCGAAGGTCGTCGGCCACGTGCTCGGCGACAAGATCAGGATCGGGAAGTATCGTCCGAAGAGCGGCTACCGGCGCCAGACGGGATTCCGCGCGCGGCTGTCGCAGATCGAGATCCAGTCGATCGTCGCCGGCGCGAAGCGCGCAGCGCCCGCGGCCCCCGCCCCCAAAAAGGAGGAGGCGCCCGCTGCAGCGCCGAAGCCCACGGCGGTACAGCCGCCGCGCGGCTACGAGGACTTCACGGTCCTCGATATCTCTGACAAGGCGAAGCGGTGGAAGCTCGAGCAGCTGCAGGCGGCGCTCAAGTACGAGCGCGCGCACGCGAACCGGAAGGGTGCCGTTGCGGCGCTCGAGGGCGCGATCGCGGCGAAGCAGGAGAAAGGGCGCTAAATGGCTCACAAGAAGGGACTCGGCTCGTCGCGCAACGGGCGCGACTCGAACCCGAAGATGCTCGGCGTGAAGATCTTCTCCGGCCAGGAGGTCAAGGCCGGGATGATCCTCGTCCGCCAGCGGGGGACGAAGTTCCGCCCCGGTACCGGAACCGGCATTGGCCGCGACGACACCATCTTCGCGACGCGTCCGGGCACCGTCGCCTTTCGGACTAGTGGCGAGCGCCGGATTGTTTCCATTGTTGAGAGACCTAGAAGCGGGGTGAACGGTCGCCCGGCAAAGCCGGTCGACCTCCTAAACGGCATCGCAAGCGATGCCGTCGGCGAGCGCCGGATTGTTTCCATTGTTGAGGAGACCTAGAAGCGGGGTGAACGGTCGCCCGGCAAAGCCGGTCGAATTGTTGAGGAGACCTAGAAGCGGGGTGAACGGTCGCCCGGCAAAGCCGGTCGACCTCCTAAACGGCATCGCAAGCGATGCCGTCGGCGAGCGCCGCTTCGTCGAAGTCAGCGAATCCTAGGCGTCGCGCAGTTCCCAATCGAACGGGATCACGTCCGAATGGGGATCGATCCGGTACTTGTCGGGATCGGCGTGGTCGTACGGACGCGTCGGAAAGTTCACGATGCGCGCCTCGATCTTGCCCCAGTTCTGGGACGCGTGCCAGACGCCCGGCGGGATCAGCAGTAGCCCGGGCGTCGACGCCGTAAAGAAGAACTCCTCTATGCGTCCATAGGTCGGTGATTCCTCGCGGCCGTCGTAGAGGACGACGCGGATCTCTCCGTCGGCAACGAAGTAGCGGTCGCTCTGCCGCTTGTGCATGCCCCAGCCCTTGATCCGGCCCGGGCGGATGGTGATCTCGTAGGCGTACACAACCGGCTCGGACCAGAACGGATCGCGCACATCCAGCAGGGCGACGAGCGACCCGCGGTGATCGGCGTGGGGAGCGAGACGCTTGAGGACCACGCCGTCGATACTGTCATCCAGCTCGCGGCCGTCGGCATCCACGGTGGGGGGATCCTGTCTGGCGACGCCCGCGATCACGCCGGCGGAATCTCTCTCCTCCACGGCGACAAGTGTAAGACCTGGGTAGCGTTTACTCGTGTTTCACGATCGTGCACGCATTCACGTTCAGGCAGGTCGCGGCGGCGACGGGAGCCTGCACTTCCGCCGGGAGAAGAACGTCCCGAAGGGCGGTCCCGACGGCGGCGACGGCGGCCCCGGCGGGGACGTCGTCCTGATCGCCGATCAGGAACTGCGTGACCTGTCCACCTTCCGCGCGAAGCGTCGCTTCAGGGCCGGCAACGGCGAACCTGGCCGCGGCGCCCTCAAGCACGGAGCGACCGGCGAGACGATCGAGCTCGCCGTTCCGGTCGGGACGCAGGTGTTCGACGCGGAGGGGCAGCTGATCGCGGATCTGGCAACGCCCGGCGCGCGCGTGATCGCCGCGCGCGGAGGGACTGCCGGCCGCGGCAACAAGCGCTTCGCGACGCCGACGAGGCGCACACCTCGCTTCGCCGAGACCGGTCTCTCCGGGGAGGAGGCGACGCTCGATCTCCGCCTCAAGTTGCTCGCGGACGCGGCGCTCGTCGGTCTCCCGAACGCCGGGAAGTCGTCGCTGCTGACGCGCATCTCGAACGCGCGGCCGAAGGTCGCGGACTATCCGTTCACGACGCTCGCCCCGGTGCTCGGAACCGTTGACTCGCCCGACGGCGACCGGCAGCTGACGGTCGCGGACGTGCCCGGTCTGATCGAGGGCGCCAGCGAGGGCGTCGGGCTGGGCCACGAGTTCCTCGCGCACCTCGAGCGCGCGAGCCTGCTGCTGCACGTGATCGATTCGGCCGAGGACGACGCTGCGGAGCGCTTCGAGGCGATCGACCGCGAGCTCGCGGCGTACGGAGCAGGGCTCGACACGCGGCCCCAGGCGGTCGTCCTGAACAAGACCGACCTTCGCGCCGACCCGCCGGCGTTCGATGTCGAGGACGAGCGAATCGTCCGGGTCTTCCGCGTCTCGTGCGCCACGGGCGCGGGAATCGACGAGCTCAGGCGGGCGCTGTTCGAGCTCTGCCAACCGCAGCCCCCCGCCGCTCTCTCCGAGGACGGCCTCGTGGACTTCCTCGTCTACCGTCCCCGGCCCGGTGGCCGCCGCTTCCGGATCCTGCGCACCGACCGGGGCTTCCGGATCGCGGGCGACGCACCCGCGGACGAGGACGAGCTCGCGGCGGCGCTCAAGGCCGCCGGCGCGCGCAAGGGCGACGAGGTCGAGGTGGACGGCGAGTTCTTGGAAGTAAGGTGAGCCGCCAGTGATCGGCCTGCTCGGGGGCACCTTCGACCCGCCGCACAACGGACACCTCGCGCTGGCGCGCGCCGCGGTGGAGCACTTCGACCTCGACGAGCTCGCTGTTCTCGTCGCGGTGCGTCCGGGGCACAAGGAGGTGCAGCTCGACGCAGATACCCGCTTCCGGCTCGCCGAGGTCGCGTTTCCCGACTACGAGGTCGAGCTCGACCCGCACGAGCGGACGGTCGACATGCTGAAGGCCGGGCGCTGGCGCGACCCCTTGTTCCTGATCGGTGCGGACGAGTTCTCCGATTTCCTCACCTGGAAGGATCCCGAGGGTGTGATCGCACGCGCGCGCCTCGGTGTCGCCGCGCGGCCCGGCTATCCGCACGATCGGCTCGACAACGTGCTGCAGCAGCTTTCCCGACCCGACCGGGTTGAACTGTTCGAGATCGAGCCGGTGCCGATTTCCTCGCGGGAGATTCGCGACCGCGTCGCGCGCGGCGAGCCGATCGACGACGTCGTTCCGCCCGCCGTCGCAGAGCTGATCGAGTCTCTCGGGCTCTACCGGACTGTCTAGCAACGTGGCTAAACTGGGCCCGCACCCGCAAAAGGATCTGAAGCCACACTGACGTCGCTCGAACAAGCTCGCCGCATCGCCGGCCTCGCCCAGGACAAGCTGGCGCGGGACGTTGTCATCCTCGACATGCGGCCGGTCTGCTCCTACACCGACTTCTTCGTCGTCTGCACGGGACAGAACCCGCGCCAGACGGTTGCGATCTACGACGAAGTCCACGGCCGCATGAAGCACGAGGTGCGGCTGCTGCCTCGTTCGGTCGACGGGCAGCAGGAGGCGAGCTGGATCGTCGCCGACTACCTCGACGTCGTCCTGCATATCTTCACGCCGGACGCGCGCGACTATTACCGGCTCGAGGAGCTCTGGGGCGACGTGCCGTCGGTCGAAGTCGCCACCGCTTAGACGGGATCCCGCGCCGGCGCGGTTTCCACCTCGGTGCGAGGCAGCCGCTCGAGGGCGCGTGGCAGGTACCAGTTCCACTCGCCCAGGAGCTTCATCGACGCCGGCAGGAGGACGGCGCGAACGATCGTGGCATCGATCAGCACCGCCGCCGCGAGGCCAACGCCGGCCTGCTTGATGTCGAGCGACGAGAGCGAGCCGAAGATCGAGAACACGGCGAACATCACGAGCGCTGCGCTCGTGACGACTCCCGCTGTGGCCGTGATCCCGTACCGAACGGCGTCATCGCTCGGCATCCCCGCGTCCACGCCCTCACGCACGCGGCTGAGGATGAAGACGTGGTAATCCATCGAGAGCCCGAACAGCAAGACGAAGAGGAAGAGCGGCAGCCAGGAGATGATCGTGCCGTTCGACCTGAAGCCGAGGAGCGGTTCCGCCCAGTGATGCTGGAAGACGAGCACGAGCACGCCGTACGACGCGCCGACCGAGAGCAGATTGAGGACGATCGCCTTCAGCGGGACGACGATCGAGCGGAAGGCGAAGAGCAGGAGCACGAACGCGAGGAGCAACACGAACACAAGCACGTACGGCAGGCCGTGCTTCAGCTGACGCGTGAAGTCGACATCCTCGGCGACGTCGCCGGTCACCGCTGTCTTGGCCCCGGGGATCTTTCCGATCGTCTGGGGGATCAGCTCGTCGCGGAGCGCCGAGATCGCGTGCCGGCTCGCCTTGTTGTTGCCGGCGCCCGTCAGCGGCAGGAAGAGCGCGGCGGCGCTGCCGTCCTTGTTCGCAGTCGCGATCACCGGTGGATGGCCGATTCCACGCGCGATGGCGAGCTGCTCCAGCCGGCGGCCCTGCGTGCGCAGTTCGCGTGCGTGCTGAGGCGGCACCGTCGCGACGATCTTGGCCGGCTCCCCGGCGGCCGGAAAGGTTCGACGGATGTCTGCGAGCGCGCGCAGGGCTGGGATGTTCTGCGGCGAGAGCGTGTTGTCGCTGGGCTTCGCGACCTTCAGGCCGAGCGCGGGGATCGCGAGCGCGACGAGCAGGCCTGCCGAGAGAGCGCACGAGAGGATGGGGCGTCGGAGAACGCGCTCGATGACGGCGGCCCAGAAGTGCGAGTGCGTCCTGTCGGTCCGGAGGTGGGGAAGGAACGGAATGCGCCCGCGGTCGATGCGCGGGCCGAGCAGCTCGAGCACGCCGGGCACCACGGTGACGGACCCCGCCACCGCACACGCGACAACGCAGATCGTCGCCGTGGCCAGGCTGTCGAACACCTTCGCACGGATGAGGAACATCGCGGCCATCGCGATGATCACCGTCGTCCCGGAGACGATCACCGTCCGGCCCGACGTCCGCACCGTCCGCTCCAAGGCCTCGTGAGCCGGGCGGCCGCGCCGTCGCTCCTCACGCGAGCGCATGACGTAGAAGAGGGTGTAGTCCACGCCGACCGCCATCCCGATCAGCACGAGCACCGTCCTGACGCTGTCGTCGACCGGGATCGCCTGGCTGATCGGCCCCAAGAGCCCAAAGGCCGCCGCGACCGCGGTGAGCGCCAGTAGGAGCGGCACGCTCGCCGCGACGAGCGCGCCGAAGGCGAACAGCAGAACGAGCAGCGTCACGGGCACCGAGAGCACCTCGGCGCGCTGCAGGTCCTTGTGGGTGGAGTTGTCGCGCGCGTCGCTCGCGGTGATCTCGCCGGTCTCCTCGATCGTCACCGCCGGATGCGCAGGTGCCGCAGCGAGGATCTCGTCCCGGATCTTCGACGCGTACACATAGCCCAGCGTCGCGACGACGAGTGCAGAATGGCCGTCGCGCGAGATCAGCTGGTCTCCGCCGGGATCGAGCGGGCTCTTGATCGTGACCTTCTCCTTTCGGATTCGACTGATGACATCCTCGATCGCGGCCCGGAAGGGCGGATCGGTCACGCGCAGGCTCGCGCTGTGCAGGTACGCGAGCTCCTTCGGCCACGGCCAGAGGTTGTTCGCGCCGAGCATGTTGTACCCGCGCGCTGACTCACCGACGGCGCCGTTCTGAAGGCTCTTCGTCCCCGTCGCGATCATCGCTCCGACCGCGACCGCGACGAAGGCGAGCCAGGCCGCGATCGCGCGCCACGGGTGTCGGGTGCTCCAGCGGCCGATTGTGGCGACGGATCTCGTCCGTCGAGTGTAGGGCGACGAGGCGGCCTTGCCTACCTACTAGCCCTCCCGGTGCTTGATCGCCGACTCCTCGAGCTGCGCCTCGTCCAACGACAGTTCCCCGGAGCACACCTTGGCGTTGAGATCGTTCTCGATCGCATCCATCTCCGACGCGCGTGGGTAGGGCTCCGGCCACAGGTTGCGCGGATCGGTCGGATGGCCGCCGAGTTCGAGGCTGATCAGGTGATCCTCCTGGTAGTTCGAGGTCGCCCCGCCGACGCCGTATTCACGCATTTGCTTCACCTTCAGCTCGTTCGTGTACTGGGTCGGCGGACGGATCGTCTTCGTCCAGCCGCGCACACAGATCGTCGAGCCGATCGTCGCCTGCGTCACGTCGGGGTTGAGCACGCCGGGCGTGCGGACGACATCGGCGTGGTATGGGGACTTCGACGAAGTTCCGTGCGGCCAGCCGATCGCGAGACCGAGCAGGAGCAGCCCGGCGACGACGAGGGCGGTGCGCATGGACATGGATTTCCAAAGTGCGGCCCCGCTTGGGTCCAGCGCAAGATGTCCGAAGGGGACCAGGCCCAGCCGAAGACCGAGCTAGCGTCGGAGCATGCTCTCTACCGATCAGAAGGGCGCGATCGCCCTGGGAACAACCAGAAGCTGCGAATCAACTGGGCTTCGGACTTCGAGTTCGCCGCTACACTGTCCCGACTCCAGGGGCCATAGCTCAGTTGGGAGAGCGTCTGCTCGGCATGCAGAAGGTCACGGGTTCGAGTCCCGTTGGCTCCACCTTAGAAGGTTTGCGCGAACCGCCGCCGGAACCCTGTAGATGCGATCCGGCGGCCGTTGTGCACGCGGATCTCGTTTGACGAGTTGCTGATGGTTCCGCACCGGCAAGGAGACGTGGTCGATCGTCGTCCCTCCTGCTCATCGAATTCGCGGGACCCTGCGTCGAATGATCTCAGGAGGCGGTCTCGCCAAGCGCGGCGAGCTCGCGGCGCTCCGCCAGTCGCCGGAGGGCCTGCGACTCGATCTGACGCACGCGTTCACGTGTGAGCCCGAGCCGGCGGCCGATCTGCTCCAGCGACTGCGGATCGCGATCGCCGTCCATTCCGAAGCGCAGCTTGACGACAACGCGCTCGCGCTCCGGCAGCGTCTCGACCGCACGGCGCACCGCGTTCTCGGCGAGGCTGACGTGCACCTCTTCCGACGGCTCGGCCGCCTCGCCGGCGATCAGGTCGCCGAAGCTCGCGTCGCCTTCGGCGCCGACGGGCTTGTCGAGGCTCGTGACCGCCCGCGCCGCCGCGCGCACCTCGTTCACGTGCCTGAGCGAGAGCTTCGCCTTCTTCGCGACCTCCTCGTCGGTCGGTTCCCGCTCGAGCTTCGCGGTCAGCTCGCGCTCGGCGCGCGAGATCTTCTGCTCGCGCTCGACGATGTGGACCGGAATGCGGATGGTGCGCGACTTGTTCGCGACGCCACGTTGCACGGCCTGCCGGATCCACCACGTCGCGTAGGTCGAGAACTTGTAGCCGCGGCGCCAGTCGAACTTCTCCACGGCGCGGATGAGCCCGATGATTCCCTCCTGGATCAGGTCGAGCAGCGAGATGCCGTGTCCCTGGTACTTCTTCGCGATCGAGACGACGAGGCGGAGGTTGGAGTTGATCATCAGATCCTTCGCTCGCTTGTCGCCGCGCTCGATCCGCTTCGCGAGCTCCACTTCCTCCGATGCGGTCAGCAGCTTGTAGCGGCCGGCTTCGTTGAGAAAGAGCTGCAGCGCGTCGGTCGTGGCGACGGCGAGGTCACCGTTGACGTAGGTGCTCTGCACCACGTCCGGCCGGGCGCAGTCGTCCGTGAGCGCGATCCGGCGCTCCTCGAGCTGCTCGAAGAAGCCGGTCGCCTGCTCCTCGTCGAGTCCCGCCTCCTGGAGGAACTCGCTGACCGCCGAGAGGTTGAGGCAGCCCAGCTCCTCTCCCTGCTCGAGCAGCGCCTGCAGTCGCTCGTCGACCACCATGGCCCGGCTATCCCCCTTTCGCAGGGTCGATTAACCCGGATTTGCAGTTCTGTAGCAAAGACGTGTCCCAGGCGTCTGAGTTGGCCCCGTACCGTCGGTGCGATCCCGACCAGGAGGAATCCCATGCGCCGACCAACCATCCGGTCGCTCGCGGGGGGAGCGGCCGGGATCGCCGCCGGAGTCATCGGCGGCATCACCCTGAGCTCGGTCTCCGCCGGGGCCGTCTCGCCGCCGCTCGCCCCGGAGCTGGTGGACGCGGCCCACGTGCCGCCCGTCCTCACGCTGCCGGGCGAGCCGGTCATCCTGCGATACGCGATCGTCTGCGCACCTCGGGAGGATGGGAGGCCGTGCGCCGGCTCGGGCGAGGTTTACGTGCGCGCGGGCCACAGCGGGCCGTTCCAACGACTAAGCCTCCAGCGCGGGGCCGACTCGAAGGACGGCCGCTATTTCGTCGAGCTTCCACCGGAGCTCGCCTCGTCGCGCGAGGGCTTCTCCTACTACGCGGTGTTGCGTGACGACGCAACCGGCGCATCGACCACGTTGCCGTCCGGCGGGGCCGCTGCGCCGCAACAGAGCTTCCCCCTGCGAGATCCCGTTGACGTCGACCTGGGGACGCACCCGTTCGGCCGCGTCCGTCTGCACGATGCGCGTGTCGTCGACGCACGGTGGGGGAGTCGGGTCGGAGACGTCGGGCTGTCGGGCTCGCGGGAGCTCGGATTCGTCGGTCCGTCGGCGTTCGACGTGGGCGCGGACGGCGCGGTGACGATGCTCGACGAGGTGAACGGGCGTGCCGAGCGCTGGTCCGGCGGTCGGCCCGTTGTCACGCCGCTCGCCGTCAGCGGCGGCCTCGCCGACTTCGCCGTCGAGCCGGACGGGACGATGGACGTCCTCGAGCCGGCGAATCGCACGACCGCGCGTTCCGTCCTCCGCAGCTTCCGCCAGGACGGGTCGCTGAAGTGGGCCCAGTCGCTGTCCGATCGGACCTGGTCGAAGCTGGCAGCCGGTCCGGACGGGCCGCTCGTTCAGCAGCAGCCTTCGGAACAGTGGCTGCCGGCCTCGGAGGACAGTGCTCCGCTCGACCGCGCCGCGCAGGGAAAGCGCGGACGCTCGGGTCGCCCTCTGGCGCGCGGCCGGGAGCTGGTCGTCGAGCGGATCGGTGTCGGCGAGCTCCGCCTGGCCGAGGTTGCCGGCAACGCCGTCGTGCGCTCCTGGCGGATAACGAGCTCGACTCCCCTCGGTGAGGTGCAGCTCGCGGAACCGCACGGGAACCGCCTCGTGGTCGTCATGAAGACCTACACGGATGACCGCGACGAGTACCTCGTGCTCGTCGTCAACGGCTCAGGGGTGGCGGAGCGCTTCTCGGTTGCCGCGGCCGAGTGGGCCGAATCTGCGCCGCTCGCGCGCTTCCGACTCGCCGGCTCGTCGCTGTACCAACTCGGCTCGACGCCTGCGGGTGCGTTCGTCGACCGGTTCGACCTGGAGGCGCCCCGATGAGAGCGTTCTTCGCCACCTTCGGAGTCGCGCTCGTGCTCGGCGCTGCGACCAGCGCGCAGGCCTACCACCGCTTTTGGGCTACCTGCAACTACGGCTCTCCGACCTTCATGACCACGATGACGCGTGACGCCGCGCAGACCTACGCCAACGCCGCGCGTTACGAGGGTTACCAGTGGGGCGGCGGCTGCTGGAACTACGACAACGCCGATTCGTATCCGTACGACCCACCCGGAGATCCATCGACACATGGCGAAGGCGGTGACTGCTCCGGACTCACGTTCAAGACATGGCGAGAGTCAGAGGACACCTGGCGCGACGGACGCTATTACTGGCCCGGGTTGCGCAACGTGCACGGGCCTTACGATGCGAGGGCGTTCAAGTACGGAAACGGAGCACCGAACCATGTCGTCGCGAAATCGACCGCGGGAGTGATGGACGCATTCGCGAGCGACTCGCACATCGGGATGGTGTTCTTCCGGTCCCTGTACGGCGGAGACCAGATCGTCGAAGCGAAGTGCGAGGCGTGCGGGACGAACATCTTCTACCGGACTTACCGGAGCCAACCGAGCTACGGAGGTGTCGGCCGTTGGGGTTGGACCGGCTGAAGCTCGAGGCATTGGGTGTCATGGTCGTGCTGCTGGCGACCGCTGCTTGTGGGAGCGGCGGTCGTCCGAAGCACTTTCTCTACGGCGAGCCCGTGGCGGAATTCAGTCCGGTGCGTGGAAGCGTGCTTGCCATCGGCCGCGCACTTCGGGGCACGACGCTTGGGCGCCGCTTCACGCTCTGTCGTCCTGCCTCCGTCGGGCTCGATGCCTTGGTGGTCGAGCGCATCGGCGTGTTCGGCGAGAGCCTGACGTTCGCGGATCCTCGGAGCAGGACGCTGTATTCATGCGACGGCGGCATGGATCCGGCGGGCGAGCACCGGCCTCCGTGGTGCAGCGGCTCGGCCGGGCGGCTCTTCGAGGGGCGCTTACTCGACGCGCGGCTCGACATCGCCTGCCGCGACCCAAAGGGGCGTCCCCTTGCCTATGCGTGGGCCGAGCCCGTGGGGGGTGCTCATTGGATCGGTGTCGACCAGGGCTCGTATACGGAGATCTACGAGGTGCTGGCCGGGTTGCCGGTGCGGATCGCCACTGCTCGAGGCGTCGACCTCGAGCGATCGCGGGCGACCTTCGACGTTGCGCAATACGACGTGCACGGGCAGGAGCTGGTCAAAGGGAAACTGGAGGCCGCAGTGGCGGGCTGAAGCCGGCGCTAGACTCAGGCCACCGTGTGGGAGCTGATCTGGCTGATGGTGATCATGAAGATCCCCATCCTCTATCTCTGCTGGGTCGTCTACTGGGCGATCAAGTCGGAGCCGCTTCCCCAGCAGCCGGCCGCGCTCGTGGTTCCGGGCGACGGCTCCGATCCGGCTCCGTGGCGGCCCCAGCGGCACCCGCGCCGGCCCGGTCCGCACGGGCGTCCCGCCCGCGGCTACGCGCGCACGCGCCGGGCCGCTGTGCGAGCGTGAGCGCCGGGCCCTACGAGCGGAGCCGGCCCTCCGACACGGTCGCCGGCTTCCTCGCTTCCCTCTCGATCTTCGCGAGCTTGATCGGCGTCGCCTACCGGCCCCTGCGCCTCATCCCGCTGGCGATCCTGCTCGCACTCATCGCCGCGGCGATCGGCGGTCGCCATCAGCGCCTCGCGACGTTCGCCGTTTTCATCGGTGCCGCGTCCTTCGCGATCGGACTCGCCGCAGCCGTCATCACGAGCCATCCGCTCTGGTAACAGACCGCGCTGCTACAAAGAGAGAGATGACTGACGTCGACGGCCTCAACGCCGGCTTTGCCCGCGACCTCCTCGAGGACTACCTCGAGAACCCCGACGCGGTTCCATCCGAGTGGCGGCAGCTGTTCGAGAGCGGCGAGAGCGAGATCGTCGCGACGCATCCCGGCCTCGCGCGGCTCCTCGAGACGGTGGGGAACGGACATCCTCCTTCCCCGGCGCCCGCACCGTCCGCTCCCCCCACGACCGCGGAGCCCGTCTCCGACGAGCTCCTCGGCGCGGTCGCTGCCGCGATGGCCCTCGTGAAGGCCCACCGCATGCACGGACACCTCGCGGCGCATCTCGACCCGCTCGGCTCGGAGCCGCCCGGCGACCCCGCGCTCGAGCCGGAGCGGCTGATCCCGAAGCTGACCCCCGAGCTCCAGGCGCGCGTGCCCGCGTCCGTTCTGCGGCTGTACGTCCCGGGCGAAACGCTTGTGGACGCACTGCCGCGTCTGAGCGAGACGTACACCGGGACGATCGCGTACGAGATCGAGCACATCTCAGAGCACGAGAAGCGCGTCTGGCTGCGCCACGCGATCGAGTCCGGCAAGTACCGGACGGCGCTCTCGGCGGACGAGAAGAGAGAGCTGCTCGCGCAGCTGTCGCGCGTCGAAGCCTTCGAGCAGTACCTGCGCCGCGCCTTTCTCGGGCAGAAGCAGTTCTCGATCGAAGGCCTCGACGTCATGGTGCCGATGCTCGACGAGGCGATCGAGCTCGCCGCGGAGAACGGCTCGCACGAGGTCGTGATCGGGATGGCGCACCGCGGCCGTCTCAACGTGCTGGCGCACACGCTCGGGCTCGGCTACGACTCGATCCTGCGGGAGTTCGAAGGCGAGCGCACGATCGAAGCCGTCGTCGCGACCGAGGAAGGCGGCACGGGCGACGTGAAGTACCACCTCGGCGCGGAGGGAACGCGCTCGACACCGTCTGGAGAGATCACCGTCACGCTCGCCGCGAACCCGAGCCACCTGGAGGCGGTCGATCCCGTCGTCGAGGGGCGGGCGCGGGCGGAGCAAACCGACCGCTCGACGCGGTACGGACTGCACGACCCGAGCGTCGCGCTCCCGATCCTCATTCACGGCGACGCGTCCTTCCCCGGTCAGGGAGGCGTTGCGGAGACGCTCAATCTCTCCGAGCTGGAGGGCTACTCGACCGGCGGGACGCTGCACCTGATCGCCAACAACCAGGTCGGCTTCACGACCGACCCGAGTGAAGGACGCTCGACGCGGTACTCCAGCGACCTCGCGAAGGGTTTCGACGTGCCGATCATCCACGTCAACGCCGACGATCCGGAGGCCGCGAGCTCCGCGGTCCGGCTCGCGCTCGCGTTCCGGCGCCGCTTCGAGAGCGATGTCGTCGTCGATCTCGTCGGCTACCGCCGCCATGGCCACAACGAGCAGGACGAGGCCGCTTACACGCAGCCGCTGATGGCGGCGCAGATCGCGAAGCACTCGACCGTGCGCGAGCTGTTCGCGCGTCAGCTCGCCGAAGAGGGAATCGTGACCGAGCACGAGGCGGAGGAACTCGTCTCGCAGGTGACCGGCGAGCTCAAGCAGGCGCACGAGGCGCTCAAGGCAACCTTCGGCGCACCGCCTCCCCCGGAGGGCAGGATCCCCTTCTCGACCGGCGACGAGGTCGTCACATCGGTGCCGGCCGACGCGCTGCGAGAGCTGAACGCCGAGCTGCTGCGCGTCCCCGGGCACTTCAGCGTCCACCCGAAGCTGAAGGGTCAGCTCGAGCGGCGCCTGCAGACGATCGAGGAGGGCGGGATCGACTGGGGGCAGGCGGAGGCGCTCGCATTCGGATCGCTCCTCACCGAGGGCATCCCCATTCGCCTGACCGGCCAGGACACCGAGCGAGGCACCTTCTCCCACCGCCACGCCGTCCTGCACGACGTGCAGACCGGAGAGACGTACACGCCGCTGCAGAACCTCGACGAGGCGACGGCATCGTTCGAGATCTACAACTCACCGCTCTCCGAGTATGCGTGTCTCGGCTTTGAGTACGGGTACTCGGTCGCGGCCCCGGAGGCGCTCGTGCTGTGGGAGGCGCAGTTCGGGGATTTCGTCAACGGCGCGCAGATCGTGATCGACCAGTTCATCGTCGCCGGACTCGCGAAGTGGCGCGAGGCGACGCGGCTGACGCTGCTGCTTCCGCACGGGTACGAAGGGAACGGCCCCGAGCACTCGAGCGCGCGGCTGGAGCGGTTCCTCCAGCTCGCCGCGCAGGAGAACATCCGAGTCGCCAACTGCTCGACGTCAGGGCAGTACTTCCACCTGCTCCGCCGCCAGGCGCTCGACGCCGCCGGCCGCCCGCTCGTCGTGATGACGCCGAAGGGACTGCTGCGGCTGAAGCAGGCGTCCTCGACGCTCGCCGACCTGGCGGAAGGCTCGTTTCAGCCGGTGATCGACGATTCCGACGCGAAGCGGGACGAGGTCGCACGCCTCGTCGTCTGTTCGGGGAAGCTCTACTACGACATCGTGGGTCACGAGGAGCGCGCGGGGGCGACGCAGGTCGCCGTCGCCCGGCTCGAGCAGCTCTATCCCTTCCCGGTCGAGGCGTACGCGGAGCTCGTGTCGGCGTACCCGAACCTTGGCGAGGTCATGTGGGTCCAGGAAGAGCCGCAGAACATGGGCGCATGGCGGACGATTCGTCACCGGCTTGAGGCGCCGCTGCGCGAGGTGGGGATCCCGCTCGTCTACGCGGGCCGACCCTGGCGCGCCAGCCCGAGCGAGGGCTATCCGACTGCGCATCTGCGCGAGCAGGACCGCATCGTGCGGACCGCTCTCAGTTCGAGTTAACGGCGTTTCCGCGCCTGCGCCCGCGCTCGCGCGCGCGCCTGCATGACCTTCGCAGCAACTTTCGGGCCGTGCTTGCGCGCGACTCTGACGAGCTGCTTCCGCTGCTTGGGCGGAAGGCGCCGCCAGAGATCCCACGCCGTCAGGGCCAAGCCCAGCGGACCTAGACGTCGCGAGAAGAGGCGCGGCTTCGGCACGCACCTATCCTCGCACAGCTTCTGAAACGGCCGCGGCGGCCAACCGCCGCGGCCTCTCATGGTCGGCAGCGCAAGCGCCGCCTTAATCCTCGCCTTCGTCTCCCTGATTTTTGTCGTGGCCCTTGCCGTGCCCGTGGTCCTTCTGGGGCTCGGCTTCCTGTTCCGGCCCGACGGGAGGCGCCGGGGGTGCGGCCTCGACGGCGGGAGCCGTCGGCTGGCCACCGTCCTGACCTTGCTGCTGGTCGTGGCCCTTGGCCTTGCCTTTGTCCTTCGGCTTGTCCTTGCCGTGCCCGGTCCCGCCGTCCTGCGCGTGGGGGGTCGGTGCCGGATTCGGGACGGCCGGTGTCGTTGTCGCCAACTCCCTCGTCTCCGGCTTGGGCGCGGGAGGCGCCGATTGGCCGGCCGTCGCGGGAGGAGGAGCGGACCGAGGCGCCCGGACGACCCTTCGGCTTGGTACCGAACGAACGGTGGCCAGGCGAGAGGCCGACCGATGGATTGAAAGCGCAGCCACAAGCCGCTCCGCGCGAGCCCGACGCACCGGCACGAAAAGTGCCGGCGCGGGCAGGGAGCGCTGAAGCGATGACGGTGGAGCTGTCAGCACGCGTCCGGAGTCCTGAGCCGAGTCGAACAGCGTCGGCAGGCCCATTGCGGTGGCGATGGCTCCCGTCATCAGCGCGGCGGCTAGGACGCGCGCGCATGTTTCCCTCATGGAACTCCCCTGGTTGGCCGATACCTCTTACGAGGGATGTATCGGCACGGGGGGAGAAGAACTTGAAGGGAAGCCTTGGGTAGTTTCAAAGTCAAGCTCGTCGCCTACTTCCTGCTGCTGTCCCTGCTCCCGCTGGCGGCCGCTTTCTGGGGTTTTTCGACCGTCGCGGCCCGGAGTGAGACGCGGCGGGTGGACGCGCGCCTGCAGGCCGGGCTGCGCGCCACGCTGGCCGCCTACCAGGAGGAGCTCGGTGCAGCTGACGCCGCCGCGGCCAAGCTCGCCCGTGAGCCGGGATTCCAGCGCGCGCTCGTCGCCCACGATCGCGCCGCCCTCCAGCGGATGCTCCGCGGGCGCCCCCACCTCGCGGTCGTGGGGCCCGGCGGCTTCCGCGTCGGCAAGCGTGATCCGACGGCCGCGACACGCCAGGTCGCCGTAGTCGGCCCGGCAGGGGCACGAGGCGAGGTCGTCGCATCTGTGCCGCTCGACGGTGCGCTCGTCCGCCGGCTCGAGGCTCGCTCAGGCCTGGAGAGCGACGACCACGTCGTCCTGGTCGAGAATGGGCACATCGTCGCCGGGCCGGCCCAGATCCGCGGCCGTCTCGACGTCCTCTCCGGCAAGACGCGCAGCGTGTCGTTGGCCGGGACACGCTACCGCGCGCTGGTCGCAGGGACGCTCGACGAGCAGCCTGCCGCAACGCTCGGAGTCGTCAGTCCGCAGGCGCAGATCGACGCGGCCAACCGTGACGCGACGAACCGGCTGCTGTTCGGATTGATTGCCTCGCTCGCCCTCGTAGCGTGCGTTGCCTACGTCGAGGGGCGGGCGATCGTGCGCACGATCCGCCGCCTGGTGGATGCGGCGCGCGCGATCGCCCGCGGCGACCTGAAGCAGCGCGTCCCCGTTCAGGGTCGCGACGAGCTCGCTCTGCTCGGTCGCACCTTCAACGAGATGGCCCACCAGCTGCAGGGCCGGCTCGACGAGCTCGAGGCCGAGCGCGGACGCCTGCGCGACGTCATCTCACGCTTCGGCGAGGCGCTCGGCGCCACCCACAATGCGGACCAGCTCAGGCGCCTGATCGTCGAGGCCGCCATCGAAGCGACCAGCGCGTCGGGCGGCGTGCTCGTTGGGACGAGCGGTGAGCTCGTCAAGGCGGGCTATCCGGACAAGGGCGCCGAGCGGATCGAGGTCCCCCTCCAAGCCGGGCCGATCAACTTCGGGTCACTCATGCTCTTCGGCGACCAGTTCGAGGACGAGGACCGGATGACGGCGATCTCGCTCGCGTCCCACGCGGTCGTAGCCCTCGACAACGCGCGCCTGCACCGCATCGTCGAGCGGCAGGCGCTCGTCGACGGCCTCACCGGGCTGGCGAACCGCCGCCAGTGCGAGGAGACGCTGGCCGACGAGCTGGCCCGGGTGGAGCGCTTCGGCGGCCCGCTGGCCGTCGTGGTGACTGATCTCGACTGGTTCAAGGACATCAACGACCGCTACGGGCACCCCGCAGGGGACGTGGTCCTGCGGGAGTTCGCCATCCTCCTCCAGGAGACACTCCGTGACGTGGACCTCGCCGGTCGCTGGGGCGGAGAGGAGTTCCTCCTCATCCTCCCGGGCACCGATCTCGCCGGCGGCGCCCAGGTCGCAGAGCGCATCCGAGCCGCGCTCGTCGGCCGGATCGTCCTCTCCGTGGACGGGACGCCGATCCCGGTCACCGCCAGCTTCGGGGTCGCCGCGACCCCGGCTGCGACCACGGTCTCGGAGCTCTTCGCGGCCGCCGACGCGGCCATGTACCAGGCGAAACGAGCCGGGAAGAACCGGGTCGAGACCGCGTCCGAGCCCGTCCCTCAGCAGTAGGAATTCTGACCCTTTCTGTGGAAAAAGCCGCCTGAGGGGCTACAATCCCGCGCGCAGCACCGCCCCAACCCTCTAGCCAGGAGAACCTATGCCGGTCGAGACACCGTCGATGTTCGCCAAGATCATCCAGGACCACCTCGAGCTGAAGGAGCGGAACGCAAGGCTCGAGGAATCGATGCCGATCGGTCACTACAAGGCCGCGGATCCATTCGACAACCATCCACTCTTCAAGACCGAAGAGCAGGCGCGGCTGGAGGAGACGATGGACGGGGACGAGCCGGCGGTTACCGCCGCGCCGACGGTGCTCGCCTGGCCGGGTGAGGACACCGCGGAGCACGCCACGCCGGACTCCGAGGAAGGCCTCTGGGGCCGCAGTCGCGACTTCGACTGGGGGGATTAACTCGTCGCGCGAAAGCTGACGCTTTCGCGCGATTTGGGGCCGCCCGCTTCACGGGGAAACGCGCCCGGGCAGAGCCCGGGCGCTCTTACCGGGGTTTGTGGCCGTCGTCTGACGGTGGTCCGCGGGCGGTGGTGCTCCGCATCCCCGCCCGCGTGAGTTCGGCGTCCAGTTAGTTCGGCTTCCCCTGCACTAACTTCCGGCCCTTGGGTGTAGGGATAGGCGTAGGGTAGGTCCTCCTTTTGCCACGATGCGGGAGGCTCAGATGAAGCGACTTTTGCTGGGATTCGGGCTCGCGGCAGGCATCGCCTACGCAGTTCGCGAGTGGTTTGCTGCGCCGCAGCCACAGCCATCCTGGGAGGAGACGGACAACGATCCCGAGGATCTGACCCAGGACCTCGGGCAGCGAGCGCGCGAAGCCGAGGGCGCTCAGGCGACCGAAGAGACTCCGACTACCTGAGCAGACGCGCGACGACCCTCAGGTCGTCGACGAAGGCGGCGAAGTTCGCCTCACGCTCTTCCTGCTCCCCGCGGAAGATCGACGATGGGTGAACCGTCGCGGTAACGGCCTCGGCCAGGTCGGATTCGATGAGCTTGCCGCGGTTCTGGGTCACCCTGAACTGACGGCCGAGGAGCGACTACGCCGCGGTGGCGCCGAGGAGGACGAGGACGCGCGGCTGCACGACCGCGAGCTCGGCCTCGAGCCACGGGCCGCAGGCCGTCATTTCGGCCCAGCTCGGCTTGTGGTGGATGCGGCGCTTGCCGCGCGCCTGCCATTTAGGCCAGGCCGGAAGTTAGTGCAGGCGAAGCCGCACTAACTGGAGGCCGAACTCACGCGGGCGGGGATGCGCAGCACCACCGCCCGCGCGGAAGCGCCCAATCGCCAACCACGCCCCCAGAAGAGTGCGCGGGCTCCGCCCGCGCGCATTTCGCGCGAAGCGCCGTACCCAGAAACCGCGCGAAAGCGCCAGCTTTCGCGCGGAGCGCTAGGTCGCCGCTCTCCTGATCGTCTTCTCGTCGAGGAGCCGGCGGCAGTCGGAACAGACCTTCCGCTCGACGTGATACGGGACACCGGCGCTCTGGCGGATCGC
>WNEY01000115.1_pt1 | contig 39010 bp, 32 predicted proteins | sample 5400531 | NCBI WGS metagenome assembly WNEY01 (sample SAMN13153338, study PRJNA577476) | soil metagenome | isolation source: 200 cm saprolite under Douglas fir tree site 1 | place: USA:California | collected 2015-04-18 | reverse complement strand
CGCCGACGAGATGGTGCAGGCCGTGGCAGAAGGACTGACGCTCGCGGAGTTCTACGGCGGGAGCTACAAGACTAGCGAACCACCCCCAGCGGCGCCGCCGGCGTGGACGGTGGTCGCGCCCGACGCCGACGATCGCGCGCTGGCGTCGGCCTCCGCTGCCGTCGCGCGGGGGCGCATCCTCGGGGAGTGCAGCAACCTGGCGCGCGAGCTGGCGAACGAGCCCGGCAACACGCTGACACCGCGCGAATTCGCCAGGCGCGCCGCGTTGATTGCCAGCGAGGCTGGCGTCAAGGTAGAGATTCTCGACGAGACGCAGATTGAAAAGCTCGGCATGGGCCTGCTCCTGGGCGTCGCGCGCGGCAGCAGCGAGCCGCCGCGGCTCGTCGTCTTCCGGTGGGATCCGCCGGGCGCACCTGTCACTCCGGTCCTGGGCCTCGTGGGCAAGGGGATCACATTCGACACCGGAGGCATCTCGATCAAGCCGGCCGAGGGCATGGAGCGGATGAAGGACGACATGGCCGGCGGGGCGGCGGTGGCCTGCGCGATGCGTGCGATCGCTCTGCTGAACGCGCCGATGCGCGTCATCGGCGTCGTGCCGACGACCGAGAACATGCCCGGCGGGCGCGCGATCAAGCCGGGCGACGTTTTGAGGAGCGCAGCGGGGAAGACCGTTGAAGTGATCAACACCGACGCCGAGGGACGCCTGATTCTCGGGGACGGCCTCTGGTACGCACGGCAGCTTGGTGCGACCCATCTCGTCGACGTCGCGACGCTGACCGGCGCCGTGGTCGTCGCGCTCGGCAAGATCGCGAGCGGGCTGTTCGGCGCGCCTGACGCCTGGGTCGATCGCGTCCGCACAGTCGCGGATCGAGCGGGCGATCGCGTGTGGCCGCTGCCGCTGTTCGAGGAATATCGCGAGCAGCTGAAGAGCGAGATCGCCGACATGATGAACACCGGCGGACGCGCCGCGGGGTCGATCACCGCGGCGATGTTCCTCAAGGAGTTCGTCGACAGCGGCGTGGCGTGGGCGCACATCGACATCGCCGGGACCGCGTGGGCGGACGAGGCGCGGCCCTATCTGCCCAAGGGTCCGAGCGGCGTGGCCGTTCGTACGCTGGCGGGCCTTGCGTTCGAGAAGTTCGGAGGCTGACAGCCTGTGCCGAGAGTCTGCGAGGCCACCCCTGTTCCGTCGGATGTTCACTTGCACCACCGACTGCTCGGCGTTGCTCTGACTTCAGACTTCGGACTTCGGACTCTTCAGGCGGCTCCGCCGCAAGGCCCGGTCATCGTCAGGATCATTTCCCCCCCGCAGGACACCACGGGCCTGTCAGGACTCGCGAACGTACTCATCGGATCGCTGGGGCTGACGGGCGCCATCGTGCTCGCCGCGGTCGTCATGGGCGCCATGATGGCGGCCGTGATGTTCTGGTTCAGATCGCGATCCGCGTGAACGTCAGGTAACGGAGGTACGGAGGAAACGCCTCCGCTCCCGGCGATCATTGGAGCGCAACCGCCGGCACCATCTTCAGTGACGTCTGATACTTCCGGATCGCGTTGAACAGCGCCTCCGCGATCCGCTGCCGGTAGACCACGCTCTTCAGCAGCTTTGCTTCCTGCGGATTCGTCACGAACGAGATTTCGGCGAGCACGCTGGGCATCGCCGCGCCGATGAGCACGACGAACGGCGCCTGCTTCACGCCCAGATCCTTGATGGTCCTGTTCGTGGTCCTGAGCCGCTCCAGCATCGAGCGCTGGATCTGGGTCGCGAAGTCCCGCGACTCATCGAGCTTGTTGTTCAGCGCGATCGCTTTCACGAAATCGGGCAGCCCGCCCATCGCCTGACTCGACGCGGCGTTTTCCCGCGCCGCAACGGCAGCCGCGCTGAGGTTGTTCGCGAAATTCAGAAAATACGTTTCGATGCCGCGCGCCTGCGCGCTCGGGCTCGCGTTGGCGTGAATCGAGAGGAACAGATCGGCGCCTTCCCGGTTGGCGATCGCGGTCCGCTCCTGGAGCGGGATGAACTCGTCGCTGCGCCGCGTCAGGACCACCTCGACCCCCGGCACCTTCTGAAGCAGCTTCTCGAGGCGCAGCGTGACGTCCAGCACCAGCTCCGCCTCGGTCAGGCCTCTGGCCTGCGCGCCCGGATCGTGGCCGCCGTGCCCGGCATCGATGACGATGCGCGAGACGCCGAGCCCGAGCTGGCGCGCGATCGAGAAGCCGCCCGTGAGATTCTTCGCGGCGGGCGCCAGGGGCGTCGGCGCCGTCGCGCCTTCGGTGCCCTGGTGAGCCGGCACCGGCGTCGCCGCCAGCGGTGCGACGGGCGCCGCGTCTGGACTCCTCGCCGCCGGGACGCCTTCGGTGCCTTGGCGGACCGGGGCTATCGTGACGCTCTCGGAGGCCGGGCGGCCTGCGGCCGCCGCTTCGGCAACTGGTGGCGCGTCCACCTTCGTCGAGTGGGCGTCGGCGATGAGCGCGGCCGCGCGCGGCGAGATCGACGGCGGACGGCGCAGCCAGTCGGCCGTCAACCGGCGTGCGATGAGCGGCGCAGGCGCGACCTCGCGCTTCCGCGTCGCGCTCGCGCTCACGGCCGCAGAAGCGTCCGGCGCCGCCCTGGACGCCGGCGCCACCGCCGGCGCGGCTGTGACGGGCGCCCGCACGCAGTCGATGACGAGCCGATACGGGCTATAAAGCGGATACACGCTGTAGCTCGTCACGCCGGCCGCGTCCAGGACGATCCGCGTGGTGTTGTTCGGGTGCCGGCCGATGCGCACCTGGCGCACGATGTCGGCGTCGGACGCGAAGCGGATCGTCTGATCGACCAGCGCCGGCGCCGCGCGCGTGCCGGGAAGGTCGACGAAGACACGCGAGGGATCGTTGATGCGCTCCTCGTGAAACGGCACCTCGTTATCGAGCTCGATGGTGATGCGCACTGCGTCGGAGAGGACCGCGCGGCGGATTTCCCGAATCGTCGCGAGCGGGCCGCCCTGAAGGGCGGTCCCTACAGGCTTTTGTAGGGGCGGGGCTTTGGACCCGGCCGAACGAGCCCGGTGCGCGACACCGTCTTCCGGTCCGACGTGGACACGTGCGAGCTGTTCAGGCACTTGCGCGACCAGCCTGCTCGACGGATACGCCACGGTGAGCTTGCGGAGGAGCCGCACACCCCGATCCTTGTCGAGCTGCTGGCCGAAGCGCGCAAAGGCGTCGAGCGCGAGCAGGCCGGCCTGCCACAACGCGTTGTCGCTGTATCCGCTCGCCGGGTACTGCCTGGCCACCGCTTCGTACGCTGTGACGAGCGCGCGCACATCGAGCAGCACGGCAGGCGCCGCGTCCGGCGCGGCGAGCGTGGCGCGCACCGACTGCTCGCGGGCGAGCGCATCCGAGTACATCGTCCGCGCCGGCGGCAGCGCGAACGCCGCGGCCGAGTACAGAACGCAGAGAGCGCAGAGCCCGCCGCGAAATGATCTCTCTGCGCGCTGTGCGAGCACTGCGGTCAAAGGCGGGTATGTTCGTCTTGTCATGGTCCTGCTCGCGTTCATCGGAGCTGTGCGTCGATCTCATCGAAATACGCCTTGTCGACGAGCACCTCGCGAGGTTTCCCGCCGGCCGCCGGCGAGACGAGGCCTTCCATTTCCATCATGTCGACCAGCCGAGCCGCACGACTGAATCCAATCCGCAGTCGCCGCTGCAAGTAGGAGATCGATGCCTGGCCGCTCTGCACGACGATGCGCGCCGCCTCGTCGTACAGATCGTCCTTTTCCATGTCGAAGCCGTCGGCCGCCGATTTTTCCTCCGCCGTGATCGTCTCGTCGTACACCGGCTTGCCCTGCTTGCGCAGGAAGCTCGCCAGCCGCGCGCTCTCCTGCTCGGAGATGTACGGGCCGTGCAGCCGGATGAAGCGTGACGAGGCGGGCGGCAGGAACAGCATGTCGCCCTTGCCGAGCAGTTGCTCAGCGCCGTTGCCGTCGAGGATGGTGCGCGAATCAATCTTCGACGCCACGCGGAACGCGATGCGCGCCGGCAGGTTCGCCTTGATCAGCCCGGTGATGACGTCGACCGACGGCCGCTGCGTCGCCAGAATCAGGTGGATGCCGACGGCGCGCGCCATCTGCGCCAGCCGCGCGATCGATTCCTCGACCTCGTTGCTCGCCACCATCATCAGGTCCGCGAGCTCGTCGATGACGACGACGATGAAGGGGAGCGGCTTGGGTTCGAGCCCGTCACTGGGCGTCTGCTTCTCGGCGATCGCCTGGCGCACGTTGCGGTTGTACTGCTCGATGTTCCGCACGCCCTCCGCGGCGAGTGTCTTGTAGCGCTCCTCCATCTCGTGGACCGCCCACCGCAGCGCGTTGGCGGCCGGCTTCGGATCCACGACGACCGGCGTCATCAGATGCGGGATGTCCTCGTACATCCCGAGCTCGAGGCGCTTCGGGTCGATCAGGATCAGCCGCACATCGTCGGGCGTGGCGCGGTAGAGGATGCTGGTCAGCATGCCGTTCATGCTGACCGACTTGCCCGCGCCGGTCGAGCCGGCGATCAGCACGTGCGGCATCGTGGCGAGGTCGGCCATGTACGGCTCGCCGTGGATCGTCTTGCCGAGGGCGATCGTCAGCTTCGACGACGATCGTTTGTAGGCCTCGGATTCGAGCAGCTCGCGCAGTGAAATCTGCTCGCGCGTGTGGTTCGGAATCTGGATGCCGACGGTCGACTTGCCGGGAATGCGATCGATCAGCACCGATTCGGCCTGCATCGCGAGGCAGAGGTCGTCGGCAAGGCCGGTGATCTTCGCGTATTTCACGCCGGCATCGGGCTTGAACTCGAACGTCGTCACGACCGGACCCGGATGGATCTGGACCACGTTGCCTTCCACGGAGAACTCGCGGCACTTCTCTTCGAGGAGCCGCGCGCCGTCCATGAGCTCGCGCTCGTCGATCTTTCGCTCTGTTTTCGGGGAATCGAGGAGCGCGCCCGGCGGCAGCGCGTAGTCTCCTCTGCGGCGTTCGGCCGGGGCTTTGGAGAGGGGCTCGGGGTCGGACAAGGGCAACGACGTCGGCAGGCTGACCTTCGGCGGCTTCGGCGGCGCGAACGATTTCGGGCTGCCGAAGGCTGGCGGCGCCGGCACGGCGGCTCCTGCGGTGGGCTCCTCCGCTGCGGGGTCGTCGCCGTCGCCACGTGTGAAGGCTTTCGCGACGGCGCGCGATGCCCTGGCCGCGAGCCCTTCGCTGGGCGTCGCGTCCAGATCGGACGCCGCCATCCTGGGCGGCCCGGGTCGCGCAATCTCGGTCTCCTGAGCCGGCGCCCTGCCTGCCGCCGTGTCGGGCGACGCGCCCCTGGCCGAGGAAGCCTCGGCGAGGGCGGCCTTCTTCGTGTGCTTCGCGATCACCTCGCGCCGCTGCTTCTCGCGACGGCGCTCTTCGCGCCGCTCGTGCAACGAGTCGATCGCGCGCCCGGCGCTGCGGCGCATCGCCTCCAGCACCGCCCCGAAGAAGCGGCCGAAGGAAAACTGCGTCGACATGATGATCGATAGAAAGATCAGCGTGAGGATGACGATCACCGAGCCAGTACGATTCAGGTACTCCGACAGCTCGCTGGCGAGAAAGTCGCCCACATAGCCGCCTGCGCGGAACGACTTGCCGGAGACGTCGAGCGTGCCGAAGACGAGGCTGAGGAACGCGCTGAGGGACGCGAAGAGCAGGCCGGCGCCAATCGTCTTGGTGCCCGCCGCGTCGAGCGAGCGGCACCAGAAAGAATTCCAGCCGATGATGACCAGCACCGCCGGACCCAGATACGAGGCGTATCCGAACAGCTGGAAGGACAGCTCCGCGAGAAACGCGCCGACGCGGCCCGCGAAGTTCGCCGGCGCCGCGTGCGCGCCCGTGCTGAAGAACCATACCGGGTCGCCCGGCTCGTAGCTGGCAAGCGCAATGATCCAAATCAGCGCCGCCGCGAAGAGGGCGACGCCGACGAACTCGCTGGCGCGACGCGAAGCCTTCGATCCACCCACGTTGTCAGATCTCCATGATGACGGGCAGCACGAAGGGCCGCCGTCCCGACCGTTTGCGGAAAAAGCGGCGCAGCTCGACGCGCAGCCGTTCCTTGATCAGCCCCTGGTCCGTGCGTTCTTCGATGCTCGCCTGCTCGACGACTTCCGCCAGCAGCCGCGCGCCGTCGGCCAGGAGCGCCTGGCCATCCTCCATGACGAACCCGCGCGTGATGATATCGGGCACGCCCTCGAGCGCACCCGTCTGCTTGTTGATCGCGACGACCGGGATGACCAGCCCGTCCTCGGCCAGATGGCGGCGGTCGCGCAGCACCTCGTCGCCGACCTCGCCGGTCCGGGTGTCGTCGATCAGCACGCGGCCGACCGGCGCCTTGCCCGCGATCCGCGCGCCGGCCTCGTCGAAATGGAGCACGTCGCCGTTCTCCGTGAGGAGGATGACGGGCTTCGGATCGCGACCGGCGAAGACGCGCTCGGCGATGCGCGCGTGCTGCGAGAGCTGGCGGAATTCGCCGTGCACCGGGATGAAGAATCGCGGCCGCACGAGCGACAACATCAGCTTGAGCTCCTCCTCGCTCCCGTGGCCGGAGACGTGGACGTGCTTGATGCCCTCGTAGATCACGTCGGCGCCGCGCCGCGACAGATGGTTGATGACGCGGCCGATCGCCTTCTCGTTGCCTGGAATCGACCGCGCCGACAGCACGACCGTGTCGTTGGGGCCGACCTTCACGTAGCGGTGATCGTCGATCGCGATGCGCGACAGCGCCGACATCGGTTCGCCCTGCGAGCCGGTGGCCAGGCACAGCACGTCCTGGGCGGGGTAGCTGCCGATCTCCGAATCGCGAACCTGTACGCCGGCGGGAATGCGCAGGTGGCCCAGCCGCTGGGCGATCTCGGAGTTGCGCATCATGCCGCGGCCGACGAAGGCCACCTTGCGATCGAATTGCGCCGCGAGGTCGACGAGGATCTGCATCCGGTAGATACTCGACGCAAACGCCGCCACGATCAGCTTGCCGGTCGCGCTCGTGAAGATCTCCTCGAACGCCTCGACGACCTCCAACTCCGATCCGGTGAAGCCGCGGCGATCGATGTTCGTGCTGTCGGCGAACAGCGCCAGCACGCCGGCGCTGCCGAGCTCGGCGAACCGGTGCACGTCGAAGTGCTGGCCGTCGATCGGGGTCTGATCGATCTTGAAATCGCCGGTGTGTACGATGATGCCGGCGGGCGTATGGATCGCCAGCGCGATGCAGTCCGGTATGCTGTGCGTGACGCGGATGAATTCGATCGTGAATGGGCCGACGCTCAGGCGCTCCCGCGGCCGGACCGGAACGAGCTCGCGGTCGTCGATGCCGTGTTCCTCGAGCTTCGGCTCGACCAGGGCGAGCGTCAGGGGTGTTGCGTACAGCGGACCGTCGACCAGCGGGAGCACGTGCGGCACGGCGCCGATGTGATCCTCATGGCCGTGCGTCAGCACGAGCGCGGCGACGCGTCCTTTTTGTTGCAGGTACGTCAGATCCGGAATGATCCGGTCCACGCCTAGCAGCTCAGGGTCCGGAAACATCACCCCCGCGTCGACGACGATCGTCGTCTGGTCCCAGGTGAGCGCGAGCATGTTCATGCCGAACTCGCCGAGTCCGCCAAGCGCTACCACTTCGAGCATCAATGAATACCAGGGAACGCAAAGGTCGCGGGCCCGCAAAGACAACCATGCTTTGCCGGACTCAGCGGGCTTCGCGTCTGCCGTCGGCGGAGACACTCCTGGCGGAGTTCGATCCGGTCGATGGGAGCCGCCGCAGCGACTCGGTCAGGCTGCTGGGTGCGCCTGAATTCAACGGGCGGGATGTCCGATGCGCCGGCCTATTAAGGTCCGACCTACGTACGACTTAGGGCGAAACTATAGCACAGCTCGACGCGTTCCCGCGTAGGCGTCGGCGAGCCGGGCGAATTCAACGACAGTCAGCGTCTCCGGCCGTCGGCGGCCATCCAGACCCGCCGCCTCCAGCGCCGTCATTGGGGTGTGGACTCGGTCGACCACAATCGGGGAAGCGAGTTTGGACGCAGTCGGGGACGGGAGTCGATTACCGTGCGCCGACTCCTGCCCCCGGTATGCCAGCAGCGCATTCGCGAGCGTCTTGCGGCGGCGCGTGAACACGGCCTGCACAAGGGCGGCGAAGACCGCCGGGTCGGCAACCGGCGGTTGCGGGGCGTGAAATCGCAGCCGCACGAGCGCGGAGTGAACTTTCGGCGCCGGCCGGAAGGCGCCGGGCGGCAGCTTCAGGATCATCTCGACGTCGGCGCGGTGCTGGATCAGGATGCTCAGCACCCCGTACTCCTTCGATCCCGGCGACGCGATCAGCCGGTTCGCGACCTCGCGCTGCAGCATCAGCGTTGCGTCACCCATTGGCTGCCCGTTCCTGGTGGCTACGTCGTTCTTCTCGATCAGCCTGAACATGATCGGCGAGGCAACGTTATACGGCAGGTTGCCGGTGACCCTGAAGGGATTCGGGATTCGGGATTCGGGATTCGCTTGGGATTCGGGATTCGCCCAGGATCCGGGATTCGCCGGGGATTCGAGATTTGCCGGGGATTCGAGATTTGCGAAGACTTCGAGAAAGTCGCCCTCGACGACCGTCAGGTTGGCAAGAGCGGCCGCCCTCAAGTCCGTTGCGAGGTCGCGGTCAATCTCGTACGCCGTCACGGCTTTCGCGCGCGCGGCGAGCGGGCGCGTCAGCGCGCCGCGTCCGGGCCCGATCTCGATGAAGAGCTCGTCGGGTTTCGGATCAATCGCGCGGATCACCTTCTCGACCCACGCGGGCTCGAGAAAGTGCTGACCAAAACGTCTGCGAATGGTTCGCACCTCGCACCTCGCACCTCGCACCTCGCACCTCGCACCTAATCTTCTTGATCTCCCCTCCAGTATCTCTCCTCGATCTCCTCAATCTGCTCCTCGCTCATGCCGAAGTAGTGACCGATCTCGTGGATCAGCGTCTCGGCGATCGCGACGACGAGATCGTCTTCGTCCTCGGCGGCGCGCTCGTGCGGGCCCTGGAAGATCAGAACGCGGTCCGGCAGGGTGTTGCCGTAGCCCCATGCGCGCTCGGTGAGCGGAGTACCCTGATACAACCCGAGGAGCGTGTCCGGCGGCTCAACCTCCATTTCGGCGAGCAGCTCCGCCGACGGCTCGTCTTCGACGACGATTGCGATATTCTGCATCGCCTTCTTGAAGCGGCGCGGAATGGACGCGAGCGCCTCAGCGACGAGCCGTTCGAACTCTGGTCGGTCCACGCGACTTTTTCGGCGCCTTGCGGTTGCGCGCCCTGGAGATGACCAGCCGGAAATAGTCGCAGTCGTCGCGGACGGCGCACTGGTCGCAGAGCGGCCTGGGCCGGCAGATGCGCCGGCCGTGCAGGATGAGCGTGTCGGACGTGCGCGTCCAGCGCGCCCTGGGCATCGCCGCGCAGAGCTGCCGCTCGACGACTACCGGGTCGTCGGACTCGGCGATCCCGATGCGATTCGACACGCGCAGCACGTGGCGATCAACGGGGAGCCCGGGCACGCCGAGCGCGTGACCGAGGACAACGTTGGCCGTCTTCCGCCCGACCCCCGGCAGCTCGACCAGCGCTTCCAGCGTCGCCGGCACCTCGCCGGCGTGGCGCGCGACGAGCGCCTGCGCCATGCCGATGAGCGACTTCGACTTGGCCCGAAAAAACCCGGTCGAGTGAATCTGCGGCTCGAGCTCCGCGGCGCTCGCCTTCGCGAGCGCGCGCGCGTCGGGATAGCGCGTGAAGAGCGCCGGCGTCACGAGGTTCACGCGCGCGTCGGTCGATTGAGCGGACAAGATCGTCGCGACGAGCAGCTGAAACGCGGTCTTGTAGTGAAGCTCGGTATCGGCGTTCGGGTGCTGCGACTCGAGCGCATCGAGGATGGCGCGCGTCTGGCGTGTCGTTTTCACGACTATTGAATGGTGCCCGGGCCTTTGTTCCAGCCGACGTTGCTGTAGGAGTCGGAGTACACGCGCCAGTGCTCCTGGAGCGCCGCAATCAGGTTCGGCACGAACTGCACGGGCACGACGACTTTCGTCCGCACCGGCGCGCGGACGATGTGCTCGGTTTCCGCTTCCTTGATTTCCTTGTCGGAGAGCGGCATCACTTCGCAGAAGGTGAGCGTGAAATCGAACGGTGTGTGGGCGATCGAACAGAAATTCGAATACGTTCGTGGCGCCGTCGAGTTCTCGTCCGGCACGATGGTGAAGTTGATCTGCTTGGGCTGCTGTTGGTCGGCCATGCCCAAGTGTACTGCCACTAGTACTTCCGCATCACGCCGACGACCACTCCCTGAATCTGGACCTGCTCCGCATCCACGAAAATGGGCTGCATGGCAGCATTGGCCGGCTGCAGCCGGATCTTGCCGCTGGGATCACGGTAGAACTTCTTCAGCGTGACATCCGACCCGCGCAGCAGCGCGATGACCATCTCGCCGTTGTCAGCCGTTTTGCGATCCTCGACCACGACGAAGTCGCCGTCGCGAATCTGCTCGTCGATCATCGAGTCGCCGCGGACGCGCAGCACGTAGGTGTCGCGCTTGCCGACCAGGTCCTCGGGCACGGCGATCGTCTCGTTGGACGCGACCGCCTCGATCGGCAGGCCGGCCGCGACGTAGCCGAGCAGCGGCAGTTCGACCGCGCGTCCGCCGGCCCGCGTCGGCACCATCTCGACCGAGCGGCTCCGGTTCCACGCCCGCTTGATGAACCCTTTCTCCTGCAGGTTCGTGAGGTGCTTGTGAACGGTGGCGAGCGAAGAGAGGCCGAAGCGGCGGCCGATTTCCTCGAGACTCGGCGCGTAGCCGTGCTGGCTGATGAACTCGTTGAGGTAATCGAGAATCTCGCGCTGGCGTTTCGTCAGAGGAAGCATCGGTACCTCGCTCGGCTGGGGCCTTCGCGCCTCAGGCGAAACAAATATACGCAAAAGAAAGGCGAAGGTCAATACCGTAGAGCTGACGAGCTTGTGGCGATCTGCATGCCGCCTCCGGGTTTGGGTGACAGATGAGAGTCGCTTAGCTGAGTGCTTCTGTTAGGATGCGCGGCGGTGCGCATCCCTTTTGCGATTCCTCCCCGAGGCAGCCGACCCTTCGACGTCGCAGGATTCGGCCTGAACAGCGTCGACCTGGTCGCGGTCGTGGCCGAATACCCCGCCTGCAACACCAAGCAGCGATTGCAGCGCGTGGCGCGGCTGCCGGGCGGCCAAATCGCGACGGCGATGGCGGCCTGCGCCCGCCTTGGCTGGTGCGCGCGCTACGTCGGACGCTTCGGCGACGACGATCTCGGCGCCGTCTCGCGCGACAGTCTGATCGGCGCCGGTGTGGACATTTCAGCCGCCGAAACGATGATCGGCGCAACGAACCAGTTCGCCGTGATTCTCGTCGACGCCCGCACCGGCGAGCGGACCGTGCTGTGGGACCGCCATCCTGCGCTGAACATGGAGCCGGGCGACGTTTCTCGGGAAGCGCTGACGTCGGGTCGTCTGCTGATCGTGGACTGTCATCAGACGGCGGCCTCGACGCAGGCGGCGCGGTACGCGCGCGAGGCCGGCATTCCCACGATCATCGACGTCGAAAAAGTCCGGCCGGGCATCGGCGACCTGTTGCAGAACATCGACGCGATCATCGCGGCGGAAGAATTCCCAGGGGCGCTCACCGGTCACGAGGATCTCGGGCGCTCGCTGGGCATCATCGGCCGCGAGTTCGGCGCGGCGGTGGTCTGCGTCACGCTCGGCGCCCAGGGTAGCCTCGCCTGGTGCGGTGGCCGCGAGATCCGCACACCGCCATTTCCCGTCGATTGCGTGGACAGCACCGGGGCCGGCGATGCGTTCCGCGGGGCTTTTGCCGCCGCGTGCCTCAGCATGCCCGACGGCGACATCGAAGACGTCCTCAGCTACGCGAACGCCGTGGCGGCGCTGAACTGCCGCGCCCTCGGGTCTCGAGGGGGCCTGCCGACACCGGCGGAGGTCGATCACCTCATGCTCGCGCGAACCCAGATGTAACATTCGACGCACGGAACGGTCTAACATCGGTGAAGCCCCCAATGGGATCATCACTGACGTGGACGCTGCCGCCTTCGCCTCTGCGCGGCTTCGGCGGGCAAGGCCCGTCGCGACGGCCAGTCAGGGTCGGCGCGCCTGAACCGATGACCTCCGCTGACGCGCCGCTGGCGGATCTCGACGAGCGAACGCTGGTCGAGGCTTGTCTTGCCAGCCAGCCCGGCGCCTTCGATCTGATCGTCGAGCGCCACCGCAGGTCGGTGTATCAGCTCTGTTACCGGTTCGTGGGGAACCACGAGGACGCCAGCGACCTGGCACAGGACGTTTTTCTGCGCGCGTTCCGCGGGCTGCGCAGCTTTCGCGGCCAGTCGTCGCTCGGCACGTGGCTCTATCGCATCGGCACGAACGTCTGCCTGAACCGCATGAGCGTGAAAACGCCGCTGGGCAGGAACACCGAATCGATCGACGATCATCAGTTTGCGGATGAGCGTGCCGAGTCGGCGTCCGACGGGATGCTGAGGACGGAGCGCGCGGCGCGCGTGCGCGCGGCGATTGCGCAGCTGCCGCGCAAACAGCGCGCGACGTTGATCCTGCGGACGTATCATGAGATGTCGCACCAGGAAATCGCCGATGTGTTGGACAGCTCGGTCGGCGCGGTCAAAGCGAATTTCTTCCACGCGCTCAGGAGCCTGAAGAAGCTCCTCGGCGACGAGATGGCGTGATGCACCTGAACGCGGATGAGCTCATCGACCTCGCGGAAGGGACGCGGCCCGAACGATCGGCGCCGCATCTCGCGGGATGCGATCACTGCCGCCAGCAGCTGAACGAGATCCGCGCGATGATGGCGAGGGCCGCGGAGGTCGATGTGCCGGAACCGTCGCCGCTGTTCTGGGATCATCTATCGCAGCGCGTGCACGACGCGGTCGCGGCGGAACAGTTGCCGCGACGTGCGTGGCTGGACGTCGCGGCCTGGCGACGCCTGCCGGCGCGGTGGTCGGCCGTAGCCGTCGCAATGATTCTCATATTGCTCGTGTTCAGCTCTCGGCTGCTGTCGCCGACCTGGTCGCTCCGACATGCGCCGGCGCTCGCGCCCCTGCCGCCCGACGCCGCCGTTGCGGACGCGGCGCCGCGGGACGACCTGTTCAGCGATGCCTTCGTCGACGAAGATGCGTCGCTGACGCTGGTTGCGAGCCTCACGGCGAATCTGGACCTCGAGGCGGCAGGGGAGGCGGGGCTGGCGCAGGGCGACAGCGCGGAGCACGCGGTCACGCACATGAACGGCGACGATCTGCGCGAGCTGCGGCGCCTGTTGAAGGAAGAACTGGCCCGGTCGGATGGGTCAAAAGGATAATTGGGCGCTGCGATGACGAGATGTTTCACGCTGCTCGCGGTCGTCGGCGCGTTGGCGCTGGCTACCGGCATTGCCGGCGCCGGCCAGGGCGGGCGTGGCGGTCAGCGTCAGGGCGGCGGCTCGGGGCCCGACGAGGGCGGCGTCACGCCGGGTGAAATCCAGCGCATGTTCGACGCCTACGCGTTGATGCAGGCACAGGAGCAGCTCAAGATCGGCGACGAACAGTTCACGCGATTCCTGACACGCTTCAAAGCGCTGCAGGAAGTCCGCCGGCAGACGCTGCAGGAGCGCGCGCGCATCATCCAGAACCTCCGCCGGCTGGTGAATGCGCCGCAACCGGACGAGGCGCAAATCAAGGATCGCATGAACGCGCTGCAGGAGGTCGAGACGCGCTCGGCCGCTGACATGAAGAAGGCGTACGAGGCGATCGATCAAGTGCTCGACATCCGCCAGCAGGCGAAGTTCCGCGTGTTCGAGGAGACGATGGAGCGGCGCAAGCTCGAGCTGGTGATGCGCGCCCGCCAGGCGAATCGCCCCAGGCCGTAAGGCGTAGTACAATCTGCATCGAAGTTCATGTGTCGTAGGCACTTACCGACCTCGATGCTTGTCGTGCTCGTTCTCGCCGGCGCGCTCCGCGCCGCCGGCCCCGCCACGAGGCGCGAAGCGACCCTGCTGAAGCAGAAAGTCGCGACGATCACCGCCTTCGGCGAAAAACCGAGCCGTGAGGCGCGCCGGACCACGGTCACCGAAAGCGAGGTGAACTCGTACCTCGTGTACGAAGCGAAGGAGCAGCTGCCCACGGGCGTCGTCGAGCCCTCGGTGACGATCCTGGGCACCGGCCGCGTGTCGGGGCGTGCGATCGTCGACCTCGATGCCGTGCGCAAGGAGAAAAACCCCACCAGCCTCCTCGATCCGATGAACTACTTGATGGGCCGTCTGCCGGTGACCGCGACCGGCGTCCTCAGGACGAGCAACGGCGTCGGACGCTTCGAGCTCGAATCGGCCAGGGTCAGCAGCGTGCCCATCCCGAAGCTGTTCCTACAGGAAATCGTCAGCTACTACTCGCGCACGCCCGAGAAGCCGTCGGGGATCGGCCTCGACGATCCGTTTGCACTACCTGCGCGCATCCGCGAGATCCAGGTAGAGCGAGGTCAAGCCATAATCGTGCAATGAACAAAAAGGGGTCGGACCCCTTTTCCACCGCGCTCCACGAAAAGGGGTCGGACCCTTTCTTGTCGACGCCCTTGCAGTTCCTGAAAGGCGTTGGACCTCGCCGCGCCGCCGACCTCGAGCATGCCGGCCTGGTCACTGTCGAAGATCTCCTCTACCGATTCCCGCTCCGCTACGAAGACCGCAGCCGCCTCCAAAGCATCGCCTCGCTGAAGCCCGGTCAGACCGCCGCGCTCGCCGGGCGCGTGCTGGCGTGCGGCCTGCGATCGACGCGCCGGCCCGGCTTCAAGATCTTCGAAGCCGCGATCGACGATGGGTCGGGATCGCTGCGCGCGGTGTGGCTGAATCAGCCCTTTCTGAAAGACATTTTCATGCGCGGTCAGCACGTCGTGCTGTACGGCGCGGTTGAGATGCGCGGGTCGGTCAGCCTGCAGATCACGAACCCGCAGTACGAAATCCTGGACGATGAGGAGGGCGAGACGATCCATACCGGCCGCATCGTGCCGGTCTACGAGAAGACCGGCGCGGTGACGCCGAAGATGCAGCGACGGCTCGTCTACGATGCTCTGCAGCGTCTGCCCGCAGATCTGCCGGATCATCTGCCCGAGGAGATCCGCGTCCGGCTCGGCCTGCCCTCGCGCCACGCCGCGCTGCTGGCCGCGCATTTTCCGCCCGAGGACGCCCCGCTCGGCGCGCTGAACCAGTTTGCGACACCGCCGCAGCGCCGTCTGATCTTCGAGGAGGCGTTCTTGTTTCAGATGGGCGTGCTCGCGCGCCGGCAGTCGGCGGCGGCCGAGCACAAGCCGCGGCCCGTCCGCATCGACGACCGTATCCGCGAGTCGGCGCGCGCGGTGCTGCCGTTCCGCCTGACGAACGGCCAGAAGCAGTCGCTCAAGGAGATCGTCGAGGACATGCAGCGGACGCAGCCGATGAACCGGCTGCTGCAGGGCGACGTCGGCGCGGGCAAGACGATCGTCGCGCTGCTGGCGGCGCTGGTGGCGATGGAAAACGGGCTGCAAGTGGCGTTCATGGCGCCGACCGAGATCCTCGCCGAGCAGCATTTCGTGAACATCGTGCAGCTGCTGCAGGCGTCGCGCTTCCGCGTGGCGCTGCTGACCGGATCGACCGCGACCGTCGCGCGCCGCGAGCAGCTCGCGCAGGTCGAATCGGGCGCCATCCAGCTCGTCGTCGGCACCCACGCGCTCGTGCAGGGCGACGTGCGCTTCAAGCAGCTCGGGCTCGCGATCATCGACGAGCAGCACCGCTTCGGCGTCCTGCAGAGGGCGACCTTGCGGGCCAAAGGGCTGCATCCGGATGTCCTCGTCATGACGGCGACGCCGATCCCGCGGACGCTCGCGCTCACGGTGTACGGCGACCTCGACGTCTCGATGATTCGCGAGCTCCCGGCCGGCCGGCTGCCGATCAAGACTGTCGCGAAGCCGGAGTCGCGCCGCGATGAGGTGTACGCCTTTGTCCGCCAGCAGCTCGACGCCGGCCGGCAGGCCTACGTCATCTATCCCCTCGTCGAGGAATCGGCGAAGGTCGATCTCAAGGCGGCGACCGAGATGGCCGATCATCTCGCGCAGGAGGTGTTTCCGGCCTACAAGGTCGGGCTGCTGCACGGGCGGATGAAAGCGGACGGGAAAGAGCGGGTCATGAAGGCGCTGGCGGCCGGGGAGCTGCAGATTCTCGTCTCGACCACGGTGGTCGAAGTGGGCGTCGACGTGGCGAACGCCAGCGTCATGATCGTCGAGCACGCGGAGCGTTTCGGGATGTCGCAGCTGCATCAGCTCCGTGGCCGCGTGGGCCGCGATCGCCACCAGTCGTTCTGCTTCCTGCTGTATCAGTCGCCGCTGACCGACGAGGCGCGCGAGCGGTTGAGGGCGCTGACCGAGACGACCGACGGGTTCGAGATCGCGGAGCGGGATCTGCGGCTGCGGGGCCCGGGCGATTTCTTCGGGACGCGGCAGGCCGGCGTCCCGACATTCCGCATGATCGATCTCGTGCGTGACCGCGACGTGCTGGACACGGCGCAACGCGAGGCGGCGCGCTGGTTTCAGACGTTCGCGCCGAGCGCCGCCGGCATCGACAAGCTGCTGGCCAGCTGGGAGCAGCGCTTCAAGCTCATTGAGGTCGGGTAGGTCTGGTGGGTCGGGTAGGTCTGGTGGGTCGGGTGGGTCTGGTGGGTCGGGTAAGGACCGTGAGGTGTAGCGCGAAGGTTTCAGCCGAGCGGCAATGATGCGCGTGATCGCCGGATCATTGAAGGGCCGTCGTCTGAAGGCACCGACATGGGACGGGCTGAGGCCGACGTCCGACAAGCTGCGCGAGACGCTGTTCAACATCCTCGCGCCGCGGATCGGCGGCGCGCGCGTGCTCGACGGCTATGCCGGCACGGGCGCGCTGGGCATCGAGGCGATCAGCCGCGGCGCGGCGTGCGTCACCTTCGTCGAGCGCGATCGCCGCGCGCAGGCGCTGATCGCGGAGAACCTCGCGCACTGCGGCGTCGAGAACGGCTATGCTATCATCCGCGCAACCGTGGCTCGCGCGATCGAAGAGCTGCGCGCGGTGTCGCCGGATCCGTTCGACGTCATGCTGTTCGATCCGCCGTACGACGAGGCGCCGGGTGCGGTGATAGCGTCGGCGGGCGAGCTGCTCGCCTCCGGCGGCGTGCTCGTGCTCGAGCATGCGCGGCGCCGCGCGGCGCCCGACGAGGCGGGACGGCTGGTTCGCGTGCGTCGGGTCGCCAGCGGTGACTGCGCGCTGTCGTTTTACTCATGTCCACTTTAGCCGTCTACCCGGGGTCCTTCGACCCGCTGACCAACGGGCACGTCGACATCATCGCGCGCGGCGCGCGGCTGTTCGATCGGATCATCGTCGCGATCCTGATGAACGCCGAGAAAGAGCCGCTCTTCTCCATGGACGAGCGCGTGGAAATCGCGCGCGCGGTGTTCAAGTCGCACGCCAACGTCGAGATCGATACCTTCAATGGCCTGCTGGTGGACTACGTGGAGCGGCGCCATGCGCAGGTGATCGTTCGGGGGCTGCGCGCGGTGTCCGATTTCGAGTTCGAGTTTCAGATGGCGCTCATGAACCAGCGGCTCGATCCGAAGATCGAAACGGTGTTCATGATGCCGGCCGAACAATACACGTACATCAGCTCACGCTTGATCAAAGAGGTCTTCTCGCTCGGCGGCCGGGTGCACGGCCTCGTGCCAGATCTCGTGGAAAGCCGGCTGCGCGAGAAGGGCCTGGTGAGGAAAACATGACGCTTGCGGATCGGACCACGCGCATCGCCGGATCGCCGACGATGAAAGTGACCGCGACGGTCGACCGCCTGCGGCGGTCGGGCGTCGAGGTGATCGATTTCGGCGCCGGCGAGCCCGACTTCCCGACGCCGGACGCGATCAAAGCGGCGGCGCACGCGGCGCTCGACGCGAACTTCACGCGCTACACGCCGGCCGCCGGCATCGCCGACCTGAAGCGCGCGATCTGCGATCGCTACCGTTCCGATTACGGCGTCGAGTACACAGAGTCGGAGGTCATCGTCACCGCCGGCGGAAAGCAGGCGCTCTACAACACCGCGCTGTCGCTGTTCGGCCCGGGAGACGAGGTGATCACGCACGCGCCGTACTGGCCGACGCTCACCGAGCAGATCAAGCTGGCCGACGCGACGCCGGTGCTCGTGCGGACGCATCCCGAGGACGGCTTCGCGGTCCACGCGAAGACGATCCTGGACGCCGTCACCCCGCGGACCCGCGGCATCATCGTCAATTCGCCCGGCAACCCGACGGGCGCGCTCATCGCCGAAGCGGAGCTCAAGGCGATCGGCGAGGTTGCCGCGCGGCAGGGCATCTGGGTCGTCGTCGATCTGTGCTATGAGAAATTGATCTACGACCGGGTGCCGCACAACCTGCCGCGGGTGCTGGCGGAGACGTGCCGCGACCAGGCGGTGCTGTGCGGCTCGGCGTCGAAGGCCTATGCGATGACCGGCTGGCGCTGCGGCTGGCAGATTGGTCCGGCTCCGGTGATTGCCGCCTCGGCCGCGATTCAGAGCCATTCGACGTCGAACGTCACGTCGATCACGCAGAAGGCGGCCGTCGCGGCGCTCCTCGGCTCGCAGGCGCCGGTCACGGCGATGCTCGATGAATACCGGAAGCGGCGCGATCGACTTCACGCGTGGCTGGCCGCGGATCCACGGCTGCGATGCCGAAAGCCGGCCGGAGCGTTCTACATGTTCGTCGACATCGGTGACGTACTGTCGACGGAAGGATTTCGCACGTCGCTCGATTTCGCGGACGCCCTGCTCGATGAATCGCGCGTCGCGGTCACGCCGGGCGAGGCGTTCGACGCACCGGGGACGATCCGCATTTCGTACGCGACGTCGATGGAGAACCTCGAGGAGGGCAGCGCGCGGCTGCTGCAGTTCGTCGGCAGGCACGCGCCGCACGCCGCCACGGCCCGCTGATCCGACCGTACGGTCGTGTCCGCCTTCAGGCGGATCGTTGCGCGCGCGAGGATCTATACTGGTTCGGTGGCCAAGGTCGTAGCCGTGATCGGCGCGTCGAGCAATCGCCAGAAGTTCGGCAACCGCGCGGTGCGCGCGTTCCTTCAGCAAGGCTTCACGGTCATCCCCATCAACCCTCACGAAACCGAGGTCGAAGGGTTGAAAGCGTACGCGTCGGTGCTGGACGTGCCCGGGCCGGTGGACATGGCGTCCCTGTACGTGCCGCCGGAAATCGGCGAACAGGTGATCGGCGAGATTGCGCGGAAAGGGATTGGCGAGGTGTGGCTGAATCCCGGCGCCGAAAGCGATGAGCTGATCGCCCGCGCGCGGGCCCTGCAGATCCAACCCATCGTCGCCTGCAGTATCGTGGCCATCGGCGAAAACCCCTACGCTATTTGACGGCTGACCGCTGACCGATGAGCGTGGAGAGTTGAGACTTGAAAGTTGACTCCCCGAGTCCTATAGTAGGGTCAACAATCACACCTCGGTGAATCCATGCGGGCGTTCAGCCCGCGATAGACACAACCTCCGCCACAGATGTTCAAGAGTCGCCATGCCAAGCAATCATAAACGCCACGTTCCCGCGCGGACCGCGAACGGCCCGACGATGCCCGACGCGCCCGCCGCTGCCACCGAGACCGCCACTCCCGATCAACCGAAAGCCGCACAGCCGCAGGCGCCACCCCAGGGGCCGCGCCGGCCCGGCGAAGGTCTGAACATCACCGATCTGAAGGACATGAGCATCCAGAAGCTCACGCAGATCGCCAAGGACCTCAACGTCGGCGGGGCGACCGGCATGCGCAAGCAGGAGCTGATCTTCCAGATTCTGAAGGCGCAGACCGAGCAGAGCGGCTTCATCTTTTCCGAGGGCGTGCTCGAAGTGCTGCCCGACGGCTTCGGGTTCCTGCGGGCGCCCGACTACAACTACCTGCCGGGCCCGGATGACATCTACGTCTCGCCGTCGCAGATTCGGAAGTTCGACCTGCAGACCGGCGACACGGTGTCGGGCCAGATCCGTCCGCCGAAGGAAGGCGAGCGTTACTTCGCGCTGATCAAGGTCGAAGCGGTCAACTTCGAAGCGCCCGAGCAGGCGCGGGACAAGCTGTTCTTCGAGAACCTGACGCCGCTCTATCCGCAGGAGCGCATCACGCTCGAGACGCCGGAGAGCATCTCGTCGCGGGTGATGGATCTGTGGACGCCGATCGGCAAGGGACAGCGCGGCCTGATCGTCGCGCCGCCGCGCACCGGCAAGACGATGCTGCTGCAGAGCATCGCGCAGTCGGTGGCGAAGAACCACCCGGAGGTCTACTTGATGGTGCTGCTCATCGACGAGCGGCCGGAAGAGGTGACCGACATGCAGCGGTCGGTCGAGGGCGAGGTCATCTCGTCGACCTTCGACGAGCCGGCGCAGCGCCATGTGCAGGTAGCCGAGATGGTGATCGAGAAAGCGAAGCGGCTGGTGGAGCACAAGAAAGACGTGCTGATCCTGCTCGATTCGATCACGCGGCTCGCGCGCGCCTACAACACGGTCATTCCGCCGTCGGGCAAGGTGCTGTCGGGCGGTCTCGACTCGAACGCGCTGCAGAAGCCGAAGCGGTTCTTCGGCGCGGCGCGCAACATCGAAGAAGGCGGGTCGCTGACCATCATGGCGACCGCGCTGGTCGATACCGGGTCGCGGATGGACGACATCATCTTCGAGGAGTTCAAGGGTACCGGCAACATGGAAATCCATCTCGACCGGAAGCTCACCGACAAGCGCGTCTTTCCGTCGATCGACGTGGCGAAGAGCGGCACGCGCAAGGAAGAGCTGCTCATCCCGAAGGAGGATCTCAACCGCATCTGGGTGCTGCGCAAGGTCCTGAACCCGTTGTCGCCGGTCGAAGCGATGGAATTGCTGATCGACAAGATGTCGAAGACCAGAACGAACGCCGATTTTCTCGCGTCCATGCAGAAGTCCACGTAGCTTCGCTGCGCACACAGGAACTCGCCGCTTCGCTACGCACAGAGGACACAGAGGTTACAAAGGACACAGAGGTCACAAAGGTTACGAAGGACTTAGATGGCGACGATTACGGTGAGATTGAACGGGTCCTACAAGGTCGAGGGTGACGACGTGAAGCTCGTCGACTGGAATGGCAACGAGTACGAGATTCCGAAGCGCCCGTTCTCGTTGTGCCGCTGCGGCGGGTCGACCAACAAACCCTTCTGCGACGGCACACACTCCCGGATCGGCTTCCAGGCGGCGGAAGCCGCAGTGCCAGGCAGCCAGGATAAACCGGCCCTCTGAATCGGCGATCGGGTGATCGGGCGATCGGCGATGTGAATCGCGCGATCGAGATCGACGTGAATCGCGCGATCGAGATCGCCGATCACCCGAGGGCGAGATCGCCGATGCCTACCTTTCGACGCGGTTCCCGGCCACAAACACCCCGCTGATCTTTTTCACGTTCGAGATGTCGGCCAGCGGGTCCGCGTCGAGCACGACGAAATCGGCCCACTTGTTCGCCTCGAGCGTGCCGACTTCGCGATCGAGCTTCATGCAACGGGCGGCGTCGCGCGTCGCCGACGCGAGGACCTGACGCGGCGTCAGGCCGGCCTTCGCCATCATCTCGAGCTCCATCAGCTCGAAGTAGCCCTGGAAGCGCGCGGGCGGACCGGTGTCCGTGCCCATCGCGATCGGCACGCCCGCGTCCGACAGCTTCTTCAGGTTCCGGTTGGCCACCTGGAGGCCGGTCTTGTAGCGCTGCGCCGATTTGCTGTTGCGCATCTGCTCCTGGCGCGTGGGCTGCTTCAAGGTCTCCAGCGCCTTCGCGTCGGCGTGCTTCAGGAACAGCGGATCCGAGAACCACGCGGGCGTCGATTCGTACACGAACGTCGAGACCTCGCGCATCAGCGTCGGGCAGTAGCAGACGTCCCGCCGCTTCAGCATCGCGATGAACGGATCGTCGACGTCCGCGTCGCGGACGCTGTGCGCGATGAAGTCCGCGCCGGCATCGAGGACGGCTTTCGCATCGTCCAGGTAGAAGAGGTGGACCGCGACGCGCAGCCCCTTCTTGTGCGCCTGGTCGATGACCGCGCGGTAGATTTCCGGCGCCATCTTCGCCGTGGTGCCGAGGTTGTCGTCCACGCGGATCTTCACGATGTCGACCTTCAGCGCGGCGTCCTCGTCCACGAGCTTGCGCGCCTCGTCGACGGTCTTGGGCGCGAGGACCGGTCCGGCGACGAAGAGGCGCGCGCGATCGAGCGACGGCGTCCGCTGGCTGTCGCGCGCGGCGAAGCCCGCCGCCTGATCGTCGCCAAGCGAAAACACCGTCGTGATGCCGTAGGCCGCGTACGTGCGCAGATCGCGCGTGACGTTGTCGGCGGAGTAGTGTCCCTGTTCGAGGCCGACGGTGTTGCCGACATGCCCGTGCGCGTTCACGAGGCCGGGAATCACCGTCTTCCCGGTCAGGGCGACGCGCTCGGCGCCGGCAGGCACCGTCACGCTCGCCGCCGGCCCGACGGCGGCAATGCGGCCGTCGCGAATCAGGAGCGTGGCGTTGGTGATCGGCGCGCGGTCGGTGCCGTCGATGACGCGGGCACCGGTGAATGCGGTCACGCGCGCGGGCGCCTGAGCCGGCACGGTGACGAGCGAGGCGACGAGGACGGCGGCAGAAAGCGTGAGGGTGTGAAGCAGTTTCATGGGCAACAATATAGTGCAAATGCGGACGCGGCCGACGGTTCCGGTGATGCTGGCGGGGGGCGCCGCATTTCTGGACCTCTATTCGACCCAGCCGCTGCTGCCCCTGCTGACGCGGACCTTCGGCGCGTCGACCTTCGAGGCCGGCCTGACCATTACGGCGCCGACCATTGCCGTCGCGATGACCGCGCCGTTCATCGGCCGGCTGGCGGACCGGCTCGGGTTGCGGCGCGTGATCGTCCTCTCGGTCTGGACGCTGACGCTGGCCACGGCTCTCGCGGGCACATCGCGCAGCCTCCAACAGCTGATCTTCTGGCGGTTCGTGCAGGGCATCGCCACGCCCGGCATCTTCGCGAGCACCGTCGCATACATCCATGAAGTGTGGCCGCCGTCGCACGCCGGACGCGCCACGGCCGCCTACATGACGGGGACGATTCTGGGCGGCTTCACGGGACGCGCGGTCTCCGGCTTCGTCGCCGCGGACGCCAGCTGGCAGGCGGCCTTCGTGGCGCTCGCCATTCTGACCGGCGCCGTCGCGGCGGCGCTGACGACGTGGCTGCCGCGCGAGCCGTCGAGGCACGCAGCTCACGGCGCGAAAGCCAACGGCGGATCGATTGGACATTTGTTTCGCAATCGGCGCCTGATCGCGACCTGCGGCGTCGGCTTCGCGGTCCTCTTCACGCAGGTGGCGATGTTCACCTACGTGACGTTTTACCTTGCGGCGCCGCCGTACAACCTCAGCACCGTTGCGCTCGGCTGGCTGTTCGTCGTGTATCTGGTCGGCGCGGTGGTGACGCCGTTCGCGGGCCGCTTGATCGACGCCTACGGGCACCGGACCGGCATCGCGTCTGCCATGGCGATCGGCGGAGCAGGGGCGCTGCTGACGCTGGTGCCGTGGCTGCCCGCGATCGTGGCGGGGCTTGCGCTGTGCGCCACCGGCGTCTTCACGGCGCAGGCGACCACGAGCAGCTACATCGGCGCCGTGACTTCGAGCGATCGCGCGCTCGCCGTCGGCCTGTATTCCACGTGCTACTACGCGGGCGGCAGCACGGGCGGCGCACTGCCGTCGGTGTTCTGGCGCGCCGGCGGCTGGACCGCGTGCGTGCTGCTCGTCGTGCTCGTGCAGCTGGTCGGCGTCGTCATCGCCCTCACGCAGTGGTCGCCGGCGGCCGGTGCTCATGGCGCGGCGATCCCGGAGACTGGGGTGTAACGAGCAGCGGCTGACCCGGATTATTCATCAATGGAGGCGAGAATCACCCTTCATGGATAATCCGGGCCAGCAGCTACCAGCTATCTGCTGACGGCTGGTCCCCGGCCCTGTTTGCAGTCCTACGTGGTAATGGGCGGGACAGGAATGGTTTCGGTCGGCGGCGGGGGCGTCGCGATGTCGAGCAGCCGCCGCAGCTCGTCGCCTTCCATCACTTCGACCTCGAGCAGGCGGCGCGTGACCTTTTCGAGGTTGCCGCGGTTGCTGCTGAGGATCTCCCGCGCCTTGTCGTGCGCGGCGGTGAGGATGCGCTTGATCTCGCCGTCGATCTTCTGGGCCGTCTCCTCGGCGTAGAGCCCGCGCTCCTGCGGCATCGGGATGTCCAGAAACTTCGCGCGCTTGTTACCGTCGTAATTGATCGCGCCGAGCTCGTCGCTCATCCCGAACTCGGTCACCATCGCGCGCGCGATGTCGGTCGCGCGCTGCAGGTCGTTCTGCGCGCCGGTGGAGATCTCGCCGAGCGCGATCTCCTCGGCCGTCCGCCCGCCCAGCAGCACCGCGAGCTGGCTGTGCAGGTCGCCGCGCGTCATCAGGTAGCGATCCTCGAGCGGCAGCTGCATGGTGTAGCCCAGCGCGCCGAACCCGCGCTGGACGATCGAGATCTTGTGCACCGGATCGAGCCCCGGCAGCACGGTGGCGACAATCGCGTGGCCGGATTCGTGGTACGCGACGATCTCCCGCTCCTTCGCGCTCATCACCCGTTTCTTCTCGAGCCCGGCGACGAGTCGATCGATGGCCGACTCGAAGTCCCGGCGGTCGACGGCGGTCTTGTCGTTGCGGGCGGCCAGCAGCGCCGCTTCATTCACGAGGTTGGCGAGATCCGCGCCGGCAAAACCGGCCGTCCGCGCCGCAATGACCTTCAGGTCCACATCCGGCCCGATCTTCACGCCCTTGACGTGAATCCGCAGGATCTCCTCGCGTCCCTTCACGTCGGGCTTGTCGACGAGGACCTGCCGATCGAACCGGCCCGGGCGGAGCAGCGCCGGGTCGAGCACTTCCGGGCGGTTCGTCGCGCCCATGATGATCACGCCTTTGCGCGAGTCGAAGCCGTCCATCTCCGCGAGCAGCTGGTTGAGCGTCTGCTCGCGCTCTTCGTGGCTGCCGAGCGGGCTCTGCACGCGGACCTTGCCGAGCGCGTCGAGCTCGTCGATGAAGACGATGCACGGCGCCTTCGCTTCGGCCTGCTGAAACAGGTCGCGGATGCGCGCGGCGCCGACGCCGACGAACATCTCCACGAATTCCGAGCCGCTCAGGCTGAAGAACGGCACGTGCGCCTCGCCGGCCACCGCGCGGGCGAGCAGCGTCTTGCCGGTGCCCGGCGGCCCCACCAGCAGCACGCCCTTCGGAATCCGGCCGCCGAGGTTCGTGTACTTCTTCGGGTTCTGAAGAAATTCGACGATCTCCTTGAGCTCTTCCTTCGCTTCGTCGACGCCCGCGACGTCGGTGAACCTCACTTTTACTTCGTCGTCGGCGTAGATCTTCGCGCGGCTGCGCGCGAACGACATCACGCCGCCTTCCGCGCCGGACATACGGCGGAAGAAGAAGCCCCAGATGCCGACCAGCAGCACCAGCGGGATGATCCAGCCGAGCAAATCCGGCAGCCAGTGGTTGTTCATCTCGCCGGTGTACTTCACGCCCTTCGCCTCGAGCTCCTCGACGAGCTTCGGATCCTCGACGCGCGTCGTGGTGAACTGGCGGCTTTGCTTGCCGTCGCCGCCCGCCTCCTGCTTGAGCGTGCCGCGAATCAGCTGATCGCCGATCGACACCTCCACGACCTGGCCGCTCTTCAGGAGCGACTTGAACTCGGAGTACGGGATCGAGCGGCCGGCCGGCGCGAGGTAGTACATCTGGGCGAGACCGAGCGCCAGCAGGAACGCGAGGCCGTACCAGAGCGGCGAGGACGGGCGCGCGCCAAGGGGGCGCTGCCCGCGGCGATCCCCGCCCCTGGGGTTGAAGCGCGGGGCGGACTTCTGAGGCATGACTCAAAAGGGCGGAAAGGCGGGAATGGCAGGGCCGGTCCCGCCCGTCATGCCCGCACCGCCTCCTGCTTGTCGAATGTCAGCTGGTCGCCGCTGGCGTCCACGATGATCGTGTCTCCCTCGAGAAAGTCGCCTTCGAGCACGCGCAAGGCCAGCGGGTCCAGCACACGCCGCTGAATCGTGCGCTTGAGCGGCCGCGCGCCGTAGCTGGGATCATACCCTTCCTGTACGAGCCGGTCCTTGGCCGCCTCGGTCAGCGTGACATGGATCTTCCGCTCCTCGAGCCGCTTCACCAGCCCGGCGACCTGGATGTCGATGATCCGCTTCATGTGCTCGCGGCTGAGCGCGTGGAAGAAGATGATGTCGTCGATCCGGTTCAGGAACTCGGGCCTGAAGTGCTCGCGCAGCGCATCCATCACCTGGCGCCGCGTCCCTTCGTCGATCGCGCCACCCTCGGCCATCGTGCGTTCGGTGATGAACGCGCTGCCCAGGTTCGACGTCATGATGACAACGGTGTTCTTGAAGTCGACGGTGCGGCCCTTGCCGTCGGTCAGCCGCCCATCGTCGAGCAGCTGGAGCAGGACGTTCAGCACCTCGGGGTGCGCCTTCTCGATCTCGTCGAACAGGACGACCGCGTACGGCCGGCGCCGGACGGCCTCGGTCAGCTGTCCGGCTTCCTCGTAGCCGACATAGCCGGGAGGCGCCCCGAGCATGCGCGACACGGTGTGCTTCTCCTGATACTCCGACATGTCGATCCGCACCATGGCCTGTTCGTCGTCGAACAGGAACTCGGCCAGGGCGCGCGCGAGCTCCGTCTTGCCGACGCCCGTCGGGCCCAGGAACATGAAGCTGCCGAGAGGCCGGTTCGGATCCTGCAGCCCCGCGCGGGCGCGGCGGATTGCGTTCGACACCGCGTTGATCGCTTCGTCATGTCCGATCACGCGCTGGTGGAGGCGCTCCTCCATGTGAATCAGCTTCTGGACCTCGCCCTCCATCAGGCGGTTGAGCGGAATGTGCGTCCACTTGCTGACGACCTCGGCGATGTCTTCCTCGTCGACCTCCTCCTTCAGCATGCGCTGGCCCTTCTGCACCTCGGCCAGCTTCGCTTCCACGTCGCGGATCTGCTGCTCGAGCTGCGGCACGCGGCCATACTGCAACTCTGACGCTTTCGCGTAGTCGCCGGCCCGCTGGGCGCGCTCGATCTCCAGGCGCAGCGCTTCCTGCTCTTCTTTGAGCTTTCGCGACTGCTGGATCAGGTCTTTCTCCTGCTGCCAGTGCGCGGACAGCCGATCGCGCTCTTCCTTCAGATCAGCGAGCTCTTTCTCGAGCCGTTCGAGCCGTTCCGCCGACGCCTTGTCCCGTTCCTTGCGCAGCGCCTCGCGCTCGATCTCGAGCTGCATGATGCGGCGCTCGAGCTCGTCCAGCTCCACCGGCATCGAATCGATTTCCATCCGGAGCTTGGCGGCCGCTTCGTCCACGAGGTCGATCGCCTTGTCGGGCAGGAAGCGATCGGCGATGTACCGATTCGAGAGGACCGCCGCGGCGACGAGCGCGGCGTCCTTGAACTTGACGCCGTGGTGGATCTCGTAGCGCTCGCGCAGGCCGCGCAGAATGCTAATCGTGTCCTCGACCGTCGGCTCGCTGACCATCACCGGCTGGAACCGCCGCTCGAGCGCGGCATCCTTCTCGATGTGCTTGCGGTACTCGTCGAGCGTAGTGGCGCCGACCGTATGCAGCTCGCCGCGCGCGAGCATCGGCTTCAGCATGTTCGACGCGTCCATCGACCCTTCCGCCGCGCCGGCCCCGACGACGGTGTGGAGCTCGTCGATGAAGAGGATCACCTGACCCTGCGAGTCGGCGATCTCCTTGAGCACGGCCTTGAGGCGCTCTTCGAATTCGCCGCGGTACTTCGCGCCGGCGACCAGCGATCCCATGTCGAGGGCGACAATGCGCTTGTTCTTGAGGCCTTCGGGGACGTCGCCGCGAACAATCCGGGCCGCGAGCCCTTCGACGATCGCCGTCTTGCCGACGCCCGGTTCGCCGATGAGCACCGGATTGTTCTTCGTCCGGCGTGAGAGGACCTGGATCACACGCCGGATTTCTTCGTCGCGGCCGATCACCGGATCGAGCTTGCCCTTGCGTGCGAGCTCGGTGAGATCGCGACCGTAGCGCTCCAGCGCCTGATAGGTGCCCTCCGGGTTCTGGCTCGTGACGCGTTGCGATCCGCGGATCGTCGCGAGCGCCTGCAGCAGCCTGTTGCGGGTGACGCCGTGCTGTTTCAGAAGGTGCGCGGAAGGCGAGCGCCCCGACTCGGCGGCAATGGCGACGAAGAGGTGCTCGGTGCTGACGTACTCGTCCTTCAGCCGGTCGGCTTCGGCTTGCGCCTGATCGGTGACGATCCGCATCCGGGGCGACATCGCGGGCTCGGCGCCGCCGTACGCGGTCGGCAGCTTCGCGACCGACTCGCGCGTCGCCTGCCCGATCGCGTCAGGATCGAGCGACATCTTCCGCAGCAGCTCGGGAATGATCCCGTCGCGCTGCTCGATCAGGGCGACGAGCAGATGTTCGGGCTCGACCTGCGGGTTGTTGTTCTTGCGCGCCAGTTCGACCGCGGCGACGACGGCTTCCTGCGCTTTTTCGGTGTACTTGTTGATGTTCATGACTCACATATCAGCTATCAGCTGTCAGCGTTCAGCTCCGAGAGCTGATGGCTGAGGGCCGGAATCTACGCTGCGGAGTTCTTTGTCCCCGCCTCGAGCTTCTGCAGCGCTTCGAAGTGCGCGCGCTGCTCGGGTGAAAGGGTGCGCGGCAGCTGCACGTCGACGGTCGCGTACAGATCCCCGTACTCGCCGGGCCTGCCGGTGACCGGCATGCCGTGGCCCTTCAGTCGAAACACCTGCGCGTTCTGCGTCCCCGGCGGAATCTTGAGGCGCAGCGATTTGCCGCCAAGCGTCTTGATGTCAACCTCGCCGCCGAGGACCGCGGTCGTCAGCGGAACGGGCACGCGGATGTAGAGATCGCGACCCTTGCGTTCGATCTGCGCGTGCGGTGTGGTGCGAATCCGCAGATACAGGTCACCCGATTTCGCGCCGCCGGCGCCCGGCTCACCCTCGCCGGCGATGCGGACGCGCGAGCCGTCGCCGACGCCGGCCGGGATGCGCACGTCCACATTACGGGTCTGGCCCTCGTGCTGGATCGAGAAGCGCCGCGTCGTGCCGTGGTACGCGTCCTCCATGGAGAGCTCCAGCTCCTGCTCCACGTCACGTCCCGCGCGCGCGCGCGACGTTCGCGCGCGGCCGGCGCGACCACGTGGCTCCTCCGCGTGCATGCCGCCGAAGAACGTCTGGAAGAAGTCGGAGAACGGGTTCTCACCGCCGAACATCTCGTTCATCTCTTCCTGGGTCATCGTGCGATAGCCGCTCTGACCGCCGGGCGCGCCGCCGAAGTTGACGTTCCAGGCGCCGCCGCCGGCCTGGCGCGGATCGAACCCTGCGCCGCCCTGAGCGCCAGCCTGTTCGTACATCCGCCAGTTGGCGCCCAGCTCGTCGTATTTCTTCCGCTTCTCCGGATCGCCGAGGACTTCGTACGCCTCGTTGATTTCCTTGAAGCGCGTTTCGGACGATCTGTCACCTGGATTGACGTCGGGATGGTGCTTGCGCGCCAGCTTCCGGAACGCCTGCTTGATGTCCTTCGCCGTGGCATTCTTGGCCACGCCGAGCGTCGAGTAGTAGTCTTTGAAATCCATACAAAACCGGATTCACCCTGAACCCTTTCAGTCGAACCCCACCATGCGGCTCAGCTCGTCGAGCTCCTGCGTCAGACGCCGGCGGGCGTCACGCGTGGAGAGCGTCTCGTCACGCATCAGCGGCCGGAGCCGCTGCACGACTTCGGCGATCGCCAGCAGCCGCTGTACCCCGGCCAGGTTGATGCCCGCGTCGTCCACGAGGCGCTTGATGAGCTTGAGGCGCTCGAGCTCTTCGCGGGAATAGAGGCGCATGCTGCCCATTGTCCGCGTCGGCTGCACCAGCCCGAGCCGTTCGTACTTCCGCAGCGTCTGCGGGTGCATCCCCAGCATGCGGGCGGCCATGCTGATGAAAAATAGATCGCCGTGATCGACGTTCATAGCCTCCGATCCGAACCTTGCACTGATTCAAAAGATAAGCCTTGATACGCCTCGTGTCAATTTCAGCAGTAGTATTCTGGCAGCAGTGATCCAGGGCTCCGACATCGTCACCATCGCGCTGCTCGTGGCGCTCGAGGGTCTGTTGAGCGCCGACAACGCCATGGTGCTGGCGGTCCTCGTGCTCGGTCTTCCCAAGGCACAGCAGCGAAAAGCGTTGCGGTACGGCATCGTCGGCGCGTTCGTCTTCAGAGCCATTGCCGTCCTGCTCGCGGTGTATCTGATCCAGCTCGGATGGGTGAAGCTGTGTGGCGCAGGCTACCTGCTGTATCTCGTGTACCGCCATTTCCGCGGGAGCGAGACCGTGGAGGGGCGGCGTTCGGCGCCGGCCCCGAAGCCGTGGCTTGGATTGACTCCGTTCTGGGCGACGGTCGCGAAGGTGGAGCTGACCGACGTCGTGTTCGCCATCGATTCGATCCTGGTCGCGGTGGCGATGTCGCCCAAGCGGTGGGTGATCCTGACGGGCGGGATTCTTGGCATCATCATGATGCGGCTGGTCATCGGCCAGCTGCTGGCGCTCGTCGAGCGGTATCCGGCCCTTGTCGACGGCGCATTCGTGATCATCGCGTGGGTCGCGTTCAAGCTCCTCGTCGAGTATCTGCATGGCGAGAATTACATCGCCCTTGAAATCCCGAAGTGGCTGTCGCTCGGGCTGATCGTAGTCATTTTCGGCATCGCGCTCGTGTATTCACTGATCACCGAGAAGAAGGAGGAGCGGCTCTGAACCTGGTGCGGCCGCGCCGGATCGCCGACTGGATTGCGCTGGCGCTGGTCGCCGGCCTCGTTGCGGGCGCAGCGATCTCGGGAGTCTGGCTCTCGCGCTACGCCGTCGCCGTGCATCGGCTGACGCGAGGTATCGGCGACACACTGTTCTACGGCGCGGACGGCCAGCCGTGGTTCCGGCTCGACGAACAGCGCCACGACGTGTCGCTCAAAGAGATGGCGCCCGACCTTCAGCGTGCGGTGGTCGCGGTCGAGGATCGCCGCTTCTATCACCATCCGGGCATCGATCCCATCGGCATCGCACGCGCGCTCGTTCGCGACATCCGCTCCGGCGACCGCCGGGAAGGCGCGAGCACGCTGACGCAGCAGCTCGCGCGCACGCTCTTTCTCTCCAACGTGCGGAGCTACGGCCGCAAGATCAAGGAAGCCGGCCTCGCGCTCCTGATCGAGGCGCAGCTCACCAAGGCGCAGATCCTCGAGTTCTATCTGAACCGTGTGTATCTCAGCGCGGGCGTCTACGGCGTGGAGTCGATGTCGCAGCATCTGTTTCGCAAGCCGTCGAGCGCGGTCACGCTGCCGGAGGCCGCCTTCATCGCGGGCCTGATTCGCGCACCGTCGGCGCTGTCGCCCTGGACGAACTATGACGGCGCGCTCGAGCGGAGTCATCTCGTGCTCGGGCTGATGCGCGAGCAGGGCCTCATCACCCCCGCGCAGGACGCAGCGGCACGCAACGTACGGCCGCGCGTCCAGCCCTATCGCCAGCCGAACGACCTGCGCGGCGCGTGGGCCAAAGAATTTCTCCGCCAGCAATTTCGAAACGAGTTCGGCGGCGACAACCCGCCGGACTGGCAGGTGCACACGGCGTTTCTGCCATCCGTGCAGGACGCCGCGGAGCGCGCCGTCGCCGGCGGACTCGACCGGCTGCGGCGGCCGGGGCTGGAAGCGGCGCTGGTCGCGATCGATCCGTCAACCGGCGATATCCTCGCCATGGTCGGTGGCGCCAGCTACGGGCGCAGCACGTACAACCGCGCGTCACGCAGCAAACGGCAGCCGGGATCGGCGTTCAAGCCGATGGTGTACGCCGCGGCGCTCGCAAATGGGTACTCGCCGGTTTCCGTGCTCACGAACCTTCAGCACGTCACCGCGCCGAGCGATCCCGAGTGGAGTCCCCGCAGCGCCGAAGCCGAGCAGCCCGACGCGCTGACGCTGCGTGCCGCGCTGCTCGAATCGAACAACCCCGCCGCGGCCGATCTCTTCCAGAGGGTCGGTTCGCGGGCCGTCCTGCGTCTGGCCAACGACGCCGGTCTGAGCAACCTGCCGGATGTGCCGTCCCTCGCGTTGGGCACGGGGCTCGTCTCGCCGCTCGATCTGACGTCGGCCTACACGATGTTTCCCGGCGAGGGACAGGTCGCCCGCCCGCGCGGAGTCCTCAGCGTCTTCGATTCGGGCGGCCGCCAGGTCCTCGATCGACCGGTCGATCGGGTCGAGCTCATCAATCCGGAGGTGGCGTTCCAGATGACGAGCATGCTGCGCGACGTCATCGAGCGGGGCACCGGGGCGCCGGCGCGCGCGCTGGGCGTCCGCGGGCCCGTGGCGGGCAAGACCGGCACGACAGACGACTATCGAGACGCCTGGTTCGTCGGATTCTCGACATCGGTCGTGGTCGGTGTATGGGTTGGCTTCGATCAGCCGGCCTCGATCGGGCGTGATGCGTACGGCGCGCGGGTGGCGCTGCCCATCTGGGCCGACTTCATGAAGCGCACGGCACGTGAGTTGCCTCCGCGCGAGTTCAAGGTGCCCGCCGGCGTGCACGCCGAGGAGCTCTGCAGCGTGTCGTACGTACAGCCGGTCGAAGGGTGTCCGACATACACTGAGTATTTCAAGGACGGCGACACGGTCCCCTCGCAGCTCTGTCCCCTGCACCGCGGGACGCTCAAGCAGCGGGCGACGCGCGCGATCGAAGGGTTTTTCCGGGGGCTCGGGGGCAGACTCGCCGGCATCTTTCGACGCTGACACCATGGACGAATCGGTCCGCCTGCTCATCGTGGACGATGCGATCGAACATGCGCAGATGGTGATGGAATTTCTGCGGTCGAGCGAGGCCTGGCAGGGCGCCGAGATCGCGATCGCCGAATCGTACGACGAAGCGCTGCGGGCGCTCGAGGCGCGGCCGTACGACCTCGCGTTCTTCGACTACTGGCTTGGCGCCCGCGATGGTGTGACCTTGCTGCGCGACATCCGCCGGCGCGGCATCGACACGTCGGTGATCGTGCTCACTGGCCGGGGCGCGGAAGACGTCGCCGTCGAGGCGATGAAAGCCGGCGCCGCCGACTATCTCAGCAAAGCCGGCCTCACCGTGGAAGGGCTCGAACGCGCCCTCCGTCACGCGGTGGCGCTTCGCGCGGAAGAGCACCAGCGTCGAAACGCCGAAGCCGCGCTGCGTGCCAGCGAGGAGCGGTTCCGGGCGCTCGTCGAGAACAGCTCCGACGCGCTCTTGCTGATTGACGCCGAAGGACGGGTCACCTACATCACGCCCTCATCGGGCAGGCATCTCGGATGGGGGCCCGAACAGATCCTCGGTCGATCGATTTTCGATTTCATCCATCCCGAGGATCGCGGCATCATCGGCGTGCGAATGGCCGAGACGCTCCAGAATCCGGCACGGCCGATCACCGAGGAACTGCGGTTCCAGCATGCCGACGGCACGTGGCGCTTCATGGAAGGCGTTGGCGTCAACCGCCTGGCGGACCCCTCGGTCGGCGCGATTGTCATCAACGCGCGCGACATCAGCGATCGACGGAAGCTCGAGGCGCAGCTGCGGCAGGCGCAGAAAATGGAGGCCGTCGGCCAGCTCGCGGGCGGGGTCGCACACGACTTCAACAACCTGCTGACGGCGATCCTCGGCTATTGCAACCTGATGCTCGACGAAATGCCGGGCGAGAACCCGATGCGCGCCGACCTCGAGGAAATCCAGTCGGCCGGCGAGCGCGCGGCGGCGCTCACACGTCAGCTGCTGGCGTTCAGCCGCCGTCAGATTCTCCAACCGCAGATCATCGACCTCAACATGCTCGTGAGGCAGCTGGAGAAGCTTCTGCGGCGCCTGATCAGCGAGGACGTCGAGCTGGTCACGGCGCTCGCCGAGGGCCTCGTCCCGGTGCGCGTCGACCCGGCCTCCATCGAGCAGGTCCTCGTCAACCTCGCGGTCAACGCGCGCGACGCCATGCCGGTCGGCGGGCGGCTGACGATTGAAACCGCGAACGTGGAGCTCGGCGACGCCTACGCCGTCACACACGTCACGATGAAGCCCGGGCCGTACGTCATGCTCGCGGTGAGCGACACCGGACACGGCATGGATGAGGCGACGCGCGCGCGCGTGTTCGAGCCGTTCTTCACCACGAAGGAGCAGGGCAAGGGCAGCGGGCTCGGTCTCGCCACGGTGTACGGCATGGTCAGGCAGAGCGGCGGCTACATCTGGGTCTACAGTGAGCCCGGTCACGGCACCACGTTCAAGGTCTATCTGCCGCCGGCCGAGTCGCGCACCGCGACCGAGGTCGTCGATCGCGGCCGGCGCGTGACCGACGCCACGCACGGCTGGGAGACGGTCCTGCTCGTCGAGGACGAAGATGCGGTGCGGGCGCTCGCGCGCGAGGTGCTTCGGAGGTACGGCTACGTCGTGCTCGAGGCGCGCCACGGGGTCGAGGCGCTGCGCGTCGCCGAACGCCACCCGGACGCCATCCATCTGATGGTCACCGACATGGTGATGCCGCACATGAGCGGCCGCGATCTGGCGGATCGTCTGTCGACGGTCCGTCCGCGGATGAAAGTGCTGTTCATATCGGGCTACACAGATCACGCGCTGATGCATCGCGATCTGACACCTGGCGCGGCGTTTCTACAGAAGCCGTTCACACCCGAGGTGCTCGCGCGAACAGTCCGTAGCCTCCTGGGCGGCGCGTCAGTGCCCGGCTGAGTCGGGTCGGCACCGTTCGTGCACTCGGGGCGGTTGCCCATGCCCGATTCAGCGATCTCTCAATCGTCAGAGCGCGGAACCGCGTCCACCCGCCGCCGCCTGCCGATCGGCGCCGAGCCGATCGAAGGCGGGCTCACACACCTTCGCGTGTGGGCGCCACGCGTCGACCGTCTCCACGTCTTCACAAGCTCCGGCGATTCGACGCCGCTCGAAGCCGAGCCCGACGGGTATTTCAGCGGGAGGATCGCGGCCGTCGCCGGCGATCGATACCAGTTCAAGCTCGGCGATGACGAGCGGTTGTATCCGGATCCGGCGTCCCGGTTCCAGCCCGAAGGCCCGCACGGGCCGTCTCAGATCGTCGACCCACGCGCGTTCGACTGGACCGATGACGCCTGGGCGGGCGTCAGCATTGAGGGGCAGGTCGTGTATGAGATGCACGTCGGCACCTTCACGAAGGCGGGGACGTTTGCGGCCGCCACGGACGAGCTACGAGAGCTGGCCCGCCTCGGGATCACGCTGATCGAGGTGATGCCGGTTGCCGAGTTCCATGGGCGGTTCGGGTGGGGATATGACGGGGTGGCCCTCTACGCGCCGTCGCATCTGTACGGCACCCCCGACGATTTCCGGCGCTTCGTCGACGCCGCGCACGCCTCCGGCCTCGCCGTCATTCTCGACGTCGTCTACAACCATTTGGGACCGGTCGGGAACTATCTCCGCGCGTTCTCGCCCGCGTATTTCACCGATCGCTACGACAACGAATGGGGCGACGCGATCAATTTCGACGGCGACGATGCGGCGCCGGTCCGCGAGTTCGTCATCAACAACGCCGGCTACTGGATCAGCGAGTTTCATCTCGATGGCCTGCGGCTCGACGCGACCCAGCAGATCTACGATCGCTCGCCGGAGTTCATCGTCGCCGCCATCGGCCGGCGCGCCCGCGCTGCGGCCGGCGAGCGATCGATCGTGCTCGTCGCGGAGAACGAGCCGGAGGATGCGCGGCTCGCGCGGCCGCTCGCCGACGGCGGCTACGGCCTCGATGCGCTGTGGAACGACGACTTCCACCACAGCGCGATGGTGGCGCTCACCGGCCGCGCGGAGGCCTACTACAGCGACACGCGCGGGGCGCCACAGGAGCTGGTTTCGGCGGCGAAGTACGGCTTTCTGTTCCAGGGACAGCACTATCACTGGCAGCTCAATCGGCGCGGCGCGCCTGCGTGGGGTCTGCCCCCGGCCGCGTTCGTCACGTTCCTGCAGAATCACGATCAGATCGCGAATTCGGCGCGCGGGCTCCGCGGTCATCAGTTGACGAGTCCGGCGCGCTGGCGCGCGATGACCGCCCTGCTCCTCCTGATGCCTGGCACGCCGATGCTGTTTCAGGGACAGGAATTCTCGGCGTCGACTCCATTTCTGTATTTCGCCGACTTCGAGGCTGACCTGGCCGAGGGGGTGCGGAAAGGGCGCTGCGAATTCCTCACGCAGTTTCCGAGCGTGGCCGACTTGGAGCGGTGGCGTGGCGTGCTGGCCCACCCGGGCGACGTCGCGACGTTCGAGCGCTGCTGGCTCGATTTCACCGAGCGCGACCGACACGCGGACGCGTATGCGCTGCACGCCGATCTGCTCCGGCTGCGACGCGAGGACGCGGCGTTTTGCGCGCAGCAGCCGGGCGGCGTCGACGGCGCCGTGCTCTCGGCGTCCGCGCTGGCGCTTCGATTCTTCACCCCGGATCACCTCGACGATCGGGTGCTGATCGTGAATCTGGGCCGGGGCTTCGACCGAACCTCGATCGCCGAGCCGCTGCTCGCGCCGCCACAGAACACGGACTGGATGATCCGCTGGTCGAGCGAAGATCCCGCGTACGGCGGTACCGGGACGCCGGACATTTTTCCCGACGACTGCTGGAACGTGCCGGCCGAATCGGCTTTGGTGCTGAGCCCGGGACCGCGACGTCCGCGCCTCCCGATTCCGCTCGTGCGCCGAACCGCATGAGCCGTTCATCCATGACTGAACCTGTCCGGCGCATCCCGTGGCCGCCCGCCGATTCGAGCGATCCCGACGCGCTCGTGACGCGCGAGTTCCTCGTGACCAATGCCCTGGGTGGCTACGCCTCGGGCACGGTGTCGGGCGTGATCACGCGACGCTATCACGGCGTGCTGATTGCCGCGCTGCCCGCGCCGCTCGGCCGGTGCGTGATGCTGAGCCAGGTGGCGGAGCAACTGTGCCTGGGGGACGGCCGCGAACTCGAAGTCGGCGGCCGCGAGCGATCGGGCGACGCGCCCGACGCGCGCGGGACCGGCTACCTCGTCGAGTTCAGGCTCGAAGCGGGCTTGCCGGTGTGGCGCTACGACGTCGAAGGGTTCGTCATCGACAAGCGGATTTTCATGCCGCACATGCAGAACACCGTGCATCTGATGTACGAGCTGGTTTCCGGCGCCGATCGCGTCGAGCTGGCCCTCCGGCCGTCGGTGAATTTCCGGCCGCAGGAATTGCCGGTCAGCGAGCCGCTCGGCTGGCCGTACGAGTTCCGCGCCGTCGGCGATCAATTCGAAATCTGCCTTACGGGCAGCCCGCTGCCGGCGCTGCGCATCAAGTTGTTCGCCGACAAAGCCGCGTTCACGCTGAAGGCGCGCCGGATCGACAACGTCCTCTATCCGGTCGAGGAGAGCCGCGGCTATCAGGCGCGCGGCGATCTCTGGAGTCCCGGCTACTTCCGGTTCCCGCTGTCGCGGGGGCAGCCAGCGACGCTCGTCGCCTCCACTGAAACAGAGGAGACGATGCGGGTCATGGAACCGACGGCGGCGCTGGCCGCCGAGCGCGGGCGGCGGCGGCGGCTCATGGCCCAGGCCGCGCCCGAAGCGCGTGATGGCGTGCCGGCCGAGCTCGTGCTTGCGGCGGATCAGTTCATCATCACGCCGGCGGGACGTGTGGAGGATGCCGCGCGCGCCCACGCGTATGGCGACGAGGTGCGCACCGCGATTGCCGGCTACCACTGGTTCACCGACTGGGGGCGCGACACGATGATCAGCCTCGAGGGGCTGACGCTCGTCACGGGCCGCCACGTCGAGGCGGGGTACATCCTGCGGACGTTCATGCACTACGTGCGCGACGGCTTGATTCCCAACATGTTTCCGGAACGCGAGAAGGAGGGGCTGTATCACACGGCCGACGCGACGCTGTGGTTTTTCCACGCGATCCAGCGATACGTCGATTACGCCAACGATCGCCTGACCTTGTCCCTGCTCTATCCCTCGCTGAAGCAGATCATCGACCGCCATGTGCGCGGCACGCATTTCGGAATCCACGTCGACGAACGCGACGGGCTGCTCGTGCAGGGCGCGCAGGGATATCAGCTCACGTGGATGGACGCGAAGGTGGACGACTGGGTCGTCACGCCGCGCCGCGGCAAGGCGGTCGAGATCAACGCGCTCTGGTTCAACGCGCTCAAGCTGATGGAGCGGTGGGCGCCGGAGCATGGCGACGATCCCGCGGAATACCGCAGCCGGGCCGCGCGCGTGCAGCAGTCGTTCAACGAGCGATTCTGGTTCGCCGAGGGCGGTCACCTGTACGACGTCGTGGACGCCGAGTCCGGGGGCAACGACCCGAAGTGCCGGCCCAATCAGGTGTTCGCCATCGCCCTCGACAACCCGGTGCTCGCCCGCGAGCGCTGGGAACCGGTGATGCGCATCGTCCGCGACAGGCTGTTGACGCCGGTGGGCCTGCGGTCGCTCGCGCCGGGCGACTCCGAGTACAAGGCGCGGTACTTCGGCGACCTCCGTGCGCGCGACGCGGCGTATCACCAGGGCACCGCGTGGGGCTGGCTCGTCGGCCCCTTCGTCGACGCGTGGCTGAAGGTGTACCCCGACGACCTGTCAGGCGCGCGCCACGCGCTCGAGGGCTTCGTGCCGCACCTCGACGATGGGTGCGTGGGATCGATCAGCGAAGTGTTCGACGCGGAAGCGCCGTACACGCCGCGCGGCTGCATCGCGCAGGCATGGAGCGTCGCCGAGGTGCTGCGCGCGTCGATAAAGGTCGCTCAGCAGGAGGGCAGCCGAACCGTTTTCCGTGGCACCGCCCTTGCGACAGATTGACGTCGAGGAGTGAACCTATGTCCAAGGACGACCGGATTCAGTCAGGCATACTCGGCGATATCAATCCCTCCC
>WNEY01000120.1_pt1 | contig 39047 bp, 33 predicted proteins | sample 5400531 | NCBI WGS metagenome assembly WNEY01 (sample SAMN13153338, study PRJNA577476) | soil metagenome | isolation source: 200 cm saprolite under Douglas fir tree site 1 | place: USA:California | collected 2015-04-18 | reverse complement strand
CGCTCGCGCGCGCAAGCGGCCTCGAGGTGTCGATGGCATCGGCCGGCGTCGCAACGATGGTCGTCGTGGGCAGCAGCGGCATCGACGGCGTGCTCGAAGCGTGCCTGGGCACCGCGCTCGTCGCCGTGGCGGCGGCGTCGCTCGGCACGTGGCGCGGCGGACCGGCCGCGCTGGCCTCGGTCTCGGCGTCGCTCTTTCCGGCGCTGTACATCGGCTTGCCCATTTCGGCGATGATCGGAATCAGGGCGCTCAGTGGACCGCGCGGGCTGTTTCTGCTGATGCTCACGGTGATCGTCAGCGACAGTATGCAGTATTACAGCGGGCGGCTCTTCGGCCGCAGGCCGCTCGCCCCGATGGTCAGCCCGAAGAAAACCATCGAGGGCGCGATCGGCGGCTTCGTCTTCGGCACGGCGCTGTTCGCCGGCGTCGGCGGCTGGTGGCTGCCGGGAATGCCCGTTGCGCTGCGAGGGCTCGTCGGCATGACGATCGTCGCGCTTGGCATCGCCGGTGACCTGTTCGAGTCGATGTTGAAGCGCAGCGCCGGCGTGAAGGACAGTTCCGCGCTCATCCCGGGTCACGGCGGCATCCTCGACCGCATCGACGCGCTGCTCTTCGCCGCGCCGGTTTATTACGTTGTCCTCAAATACGTTTAACCGAACGTTTTACCGCGGAGATCGCAAGGATCGCCGAGAAGATCCTTCTCGGCGTACTCTGCGTCCTCTGCGGTGTAGTTTTCGCCTGTGAAGCGCATCGCCATTCTCGGATCCACCGGATCGATCGGTCGGAACGCTCTCGCCGTCGTCGACGCGCACGCCGATCGGCTGCAGATCGTGGGCCTGGCGGCCGGGGAGAACGCGGAGCTGCTGGCCGGCCAGATCGCCCGCTATCGGCCGCGCGTCGCCGCGATGGCCACCGGCGAGGCGGTCGATCGTCTGAAACGGAGCGCACCGGCGGGCAGCGTCGAGATCGCCGGCACCGGCCGAGACGGTCTTGTCGCCATCGCCTCGCATCCCGACGTCGATCTGGTGTTGTGCGCCTCGAGTGGAACGGAAGGGCTCGAGGCGGTGCTCGCCGCGATTGAGCACGGGAAGACCGTTGCGCTCGCGAACAAGGAAGTGCTCGTGATGGCCGGCGGCATCGTCACCGAAGCGGCTGCGCGCAAAGGCGTCACGATTCTGCCCGTGGACAGCGAGCACAACGCCATCCATCAATGCATGCACGGACGGGCGCACGGCGAGGTCCGGCGACTGATCCTGACCGCATCCGGCGGACCGTTTCGCGGCCGCGCGGCCTCGGGGCTCACCGGCGTGTCGGCCGACGATGCATTGAAGCACCCGACGTGGCGGATGGGCCGGAAGATCACCATCGATTCCGCGACGCTGATGAACAAGGGCCTCGAGGTGATCGAGGCGCACTGGCTGTTCGGCGTCCGCGCCGACCAGATCGACGTCGTCATTCACCCGCAGTCGGTGGTGCACTCGATGGTCGAGTTGACCGATGGATCGCTCATCGCCCAGCTCGGCGTGACGGACATGCGGCTGCCGATTCAGTACGCGTTCTCGTACCCGGAGCGCTGGCCGACGTCGCTTCCGACGCTGGATCTCGCGCGCGCCGGGCGCCTCGACTTCGAGGCGCCCGACACCGACGCGTTCCCCTGCTTGCGCCTGGCGTTCCGGGCGCTCGAGGCCGCGCGCAGCCTGCCGGTCGTCCTCAACGCGGCAAATGAAGTTGCCGTCGCCCGCTTCCTCGACGGACGACTGGGGTTCACCGCGATTGCGGAGGTCATCGCACGCACGATGGCGGCGCATCACGCGGCAGAGGTGGCGTCGCTGGATGCCGTGCGGGCGGTGGATCGCCGGGCTCGCGAGTGCGCGCAGGAGATCGCCCGCGGGTTAGAATTGAAGGTCTGAGGTCACTGGTTTGACGACACTGCTGGCGTTTGCTTTCGTGCTCGGCGTCCTCGTGTTCGTGCACGAGCTGGGACACTTTCTCGCGGCCAAGCGGGTCGGCATCCGTGTGCTCAAGTTCCAGCTCGGCTTCAATCCCACAGTGGTGAGCTTCCGGCGCGGCGATACCGAATACGGCATCGGCGCGCTGCCGCTCGGCGGCTACGTGAAGATGGCCGGCGAGAATCCGGAAGACATCGAGCGCGACGAGAGCGGGAGAGTCGTCAGACGGGCGGACCAGTTTCTCTCGAAGACGAAGTGGGAGCGGTTCCAGGTCCTGATCATGGGACCGGTGATGAACATCCTGCTGGCGGTGTTCCTCACCGCCCTCGTGTTGTACCAGGGCGTCGAAAAGGGCGCCTATGAAGATCAGCCGCCGATCGTCGGCGTCGTCACTGCCGGGTCGGTCGCGGCGAAGGCCGACATCCGGCCCGGCGATCGCCTCCTCGCGGTCTCGGGGCATACCGTCAACACGTGGGAGCAGTTCCTGATCGACGTCGCGTCGAAACCGAACCGCGAGATCGAGATCAAGCTCCTGCAGAACGGGACCGAGCTGACGCGTCGCGTGACGCCGACGGTCGTCGCCGGCCAGAGCCGGTTCGAGTTCGGCGAAATCGGCGTGCTGCCGATTGCCCATCCGCACGTGCGATCGGTGTCGCCGGGCGGCGCGGCGGAGAAAGCCGGGATTCTTCCCGGCGACGTGGTCCTCGCCGTCGAGGGCCAGCCGATCACGTTCTCATACGAGCTGAAGGAAGCGATCGCGAAGCACCCGGAACAGCAAATCACGCTGGCGATTCTCCGGAACGGCGTGACGCAGACGATTCAGGGGACGCCGGCGAAAAACGGCAACGAGGGGCTGCTTGGCATCGGGATCGGCGATGACACCGTAAAAATCAAGCCGGGCGTCGGCCAGGCGATCAAGCTCAGCGTCGAGCGGAACATCGAGTACGGGCGGCTCATCTTCCAGACGCTGTGGGGCCTGGTCACTCGCGAGACCTCGCCGAAGCAGTTGATGGGTCCCGTCGCCATTGCACAGCTGTCCGGCGAATCAGCGCAGCTGGGCTGGATCGCGCTGTTCACGCTGATGGCGTCGATCAGCCTCAACCTCGGTCTCTTGAACCTGATGCCGATCCCGGTGCTCGACGGCGGCCACATCTTCATCATGGCGCTCGAAGGCCTGGCGCGCCGCGACTTCAGCATGCGCGTCAAGGAGAAGATGCTGCTGGCCGGCTTTGTCCTCATCCTCATGCTGATGGTGACGGTCATCTATAACGATCTCACGCGAATCAGCTGGATCGAGCGCCTCATGCCCTGGCGCTGATGTTGCACGAGCCCGACCGGAGGTTTCCGTGCAACTCATTCGACTCACCGGATCCCTGGTCCTCGCCCTGGCGCTGTCGGCCGGCCTGACTCGTCCGGCGGCTGCGCAGTCGACGGTCACCAGTTCCGATATTCAACGCCTGCAGGACAGCATTTACGACGCCTCGCGCGACGTGGCGCAGGTGCGGTCGCGCGACGCCGCAACGGCTTCGCAGCTCGAGGCCGAGCTCGACGACGCGCGCGAAGAGGCGATCTACCTCAAAGTGAAGCTGCGGCGGAACGAGCCGATCGCGCGGAGCGAGTTCGCCGACGTTCGCGACCGGGTCGAGAACATCCGCAGCCGCGCGCGCGGCGATTCCACGGGCGGCTACACGCCGCCGGTCGGTTCGGCGGACGAGCGGGGCCGTCGCGCGGAGCCCGATCGCCGCTCCGCTCCCGAGGATCGGCCGGCGCCGGCGGTGGTCCATTCGCAGAACCCCAACGAGATTCCAGTCGGCACTGAATTCGACGTGCGGCTGCAGACCCCGCTCAGCTCGAAGACTTCGCAGGTCGAGGACCGCTTCGAGGCGACGACGATGGTGGACTTGCGTGACGAGCGGGCTCGCGTGCTCGTGCCTGCCGGCTCGGTGATGCGCGGCATGGTCAACTCGGTCACGAAGGCCACGCGGCTGGAGCGCAAAGGCAGCCTGACGGTCGCCTTCGATCGCGTGACGATCAACGGCCGGTCGCATGCGATCCGCGGCACGGTGACGCAGGCGCTCGAGAGCGAGGGCATTCGCGGCGAGGCCGAGAAGATCGGCATTGGCGCCGGAGCCGGCGCGATTCTGGGCGCCATTCTCGGCGGCGCCAAAGGCGCGCTCGCCGGCATCCTCATCGGCGGCGGCGGCACGATCGCGGCGACTGAGGGGAAAGACGTGGAGTTGCCGGCGGGAACCGTCCTGCGCGTCCGGCTGGACGCGCCCCTCACGCTGACGTCGGTGACGCGATGAATGTAGGGCAGATAGGGCAGGTCGGGCAGGAAGGGCGGGAACCCCGGCCTGACTATCCCGCCTCTCCTGCCTTTCCAGCCCTTCCCGCCCCTCCCGCCCTCGCAACCTCTCGCATCGCTCCCTTCGCCGCGCGAATGGTCTTGTCCACATCGCGCCGCGTGTGAGCCATCGACAGAAACCACGCCTCGAACTGAGAGGGCGGGGGATAGATCCCGCGCGACAGCATCCCTCGGAAGAATGCCGCGTAGCGTTCGGGGTCCGCGCTCGTCGCGGACGCGAAGTCGCGCACAGGGCGATCGGTGAAAAACGGCGTGAGCACGGAGCCGGACCGGTTGACCTGCAGCGCGACGCCGGCGTCACGCGCGGCGGCGGCGAGTCCGGCGGCGAGACGCGCGCCGAGAGCAGCTAGCGACGAGTACAGCTTCCGCGAGAGGTGGTTCAGGCACCAGAGGCCGGCGGTCATCGCGAGCGGATTGCCCGAGAGCGTGCCCGCCTGATACACGGGCCCGGCGGGCGAGACGAGATCCATCAGGTCGGCCCGCCCGCCATAGGCGCCGACCGGCAGCCCGCCGCCGATGATCTTTCCGAGGCACGTCAGATCGGGACGCACACCCGCGAGCGCCTGCGCGCCGCCCGGCGCCGCGCGAAAGCCGGAGATGACCTCGTCGAAAATCAGCAGCGCGCCCGACGCCGTGCACTGCTCGCGCAGCGCGCGGAGAAATCCGTCGGCCGGCGGCACGACCCCCATGTTCCCCGCAATCGGCTCCACGATGATCGCGGCGATCTGATCGCGGTTGGCGTCGAACACGCGGTGGACCGAGGCGGGGTCGTTGTAACCGGCCACGAGCGTGTCGGCCGAGGCCGCCCGCGTGACGCCGGGGCTGGTCGGCGTGCCGAGCGTCAGGGCGCCCGACCCCGCCTTCACGAGGAATGCGTCCGCGTGGCCGTGGTAGCACCCTTCGAACTTGAGGATGCGGTCGCGGCCGGTGGCTGCGCGGGCCACTCGGACGGCGCTCATCGTGGCTTCGGTGCCGGAGCTGACGAAGCGCACGCGCTGGATCGACGGCATCAGCGCGCGGACACGCTCGGCAAGCTCGACCTCGAGCGGGCTGGGCGCGCCGAAGCTGGTGCCGTCCCGGGCCGCCGCGGCCAGCGCTTTCACGAGCGCGCGCGGGGCGTGGCCGTGAATCAAGGGACCCCACGACATCACGTAGTCGATGAACGTATTGCCGTCGATGTCCTCGATGCGGGCGCCGGCCGCGCGGCGGATGAACAGCGGCGATGCGCCGACGGCCTTGAACGCCCGAACGGGACTGTCGACACCGCCCGGCAGCAACGTCTGCGCGCGTGTGAAGAGGCGGGAGGAGCGAATTGTTTTCATGGCTGATGGCTGATGGCTGATGGCTGATGGCTGAGCCACAGCCATGACGCGTCATCTGACTTTGATGGTGGCAAGGTCACCGATGGCGGCGGAGAGAAATCGCTGTTCGTCCTTGTCGTGCGTGCGGCTGCGCGCGGCGTCGAACGCGCGCGACGCGCTGTCGAAGTCGCGTTGCCAGAGAAAGATGGACGCGAGGCCGAGGGCCGCGCGATAGGAAGAAGGATCGCGCTCAATCGAGCGGAGGAAGAGCGCCTTCGCCAGATCCTGCCGCCGGGCCACCACGGCGACGCGCCCCGCGCCCGCGAGGTACTCGGCGTCCGCGTCTTCGCCAACCGTGGCCAGCAGCGCCTGTGCCTCGTTCGACTGCCCGGCGCGCGCGGCGCCGAGCGCGTCGGCGAGGAGGTTGCCGTGCCGCTCGACGGACGGCGTCGGCAGCAGCTTCAGCACGAGATCCCACGTCAGCCCCAGCCCCGACGTTCCCATGCTGACCGTCGTCAGGATCCGAATCGGCAGCACGACGGTTTCCGGCAGGTAGCGCGGCGCCAGGACCTCGAACAGCCAGATGCCGGGCTGCAGGCCGACGAAGCTCCATTCGCCCCTGGCGTTGCTCCTGACGTTGAACGTGCGCTGGCCTGCGAAGGTTCCCGCGGCATAGCCGTAGAACGCTTCCGAACGCAACTCGGCATCGGGAATCGGCTCGCCGCGCTCCGTGAGCACGCGGCCCTTCATCCGGATGACGGCGTGCTGCCCATGCACCGGCAGCACAGCAGACACGATCGCCGCCGTGCAGATGGCCGTCAGGAGTCGCGCGAGCGCCCGCCGCATGTCAGTACGCAGCCCTCATCACAGTGTGGGCCTTGTTCAGCTCGGCCACGGCCGCGGACAGATACCCGCGCTCGTCCTTCTCTCGCGTGAGGTTGCGCGCCTCGCTGAACGCGCGCCCGGCGGCGTCGACGTCGCGCTGCATGAGCGCGGTCGACGCCATGCCGAGCGTGGCACCGAACGATTTCGGATCGCGGTCCAGCGCGCGCCTGAAGAACGGACGCGCCACCGTGGGATCGCGCATGACGAGGCAGATGCGTCCGGCGGCGACGAGGACGTTGACGTCGCTGGTGTCGGACAGCCGCGAGAGCAGCGGCGTCGCGCGCTCGGGCCGGCCAGCGCGCGCCGCGTCGGCGGCGTCGGCGAGCATCCGACCGATGTCACCGTCGGGCAGTGGAACGAGCCTGAGGATGGGATGCCAGACCGGCACGACGCCGGCGATGCCCGATCCTGGCGGGACGACCAGGTTGAACGGCAGCGCGACGGCATCGGGGAGCTGTCCGGGCGCCGCAGCGTCGAAGATCCAGATCCCGGCCTTGAATGCGAGCAGCGCCCAGATGCCTTTTTCGCTCGTGCGCGCGCTGAAGGTGCGCTGCCCGAGATACTCGCTCCCGGCGAACCCGAAGAGCGCTTCGACCCGAACATCCGCGTCCTTCATCGGTTCACCGCGTCCGGTGAGCACCCTGCCGGTCAGCCGGTCGAGCGGCTGGGCGACGACGGCCGTTGCAATCGTGAGCGCCGCAAGTGCCGTGAACCTGAATGCGCGATGTCGCATGCAGCCCCTCGCTCCAGGAAATTGTCCGGGAAACCTCAACACGCTCCTACGAGGAGCCCTGAGGCATTGCTCAGACGGACTCTAGCGTGACGCCAGGCCATGGCGGCGGATCATGATGCCCAACCGCTCGCCGGTGTGGCGAGCGTCACGCGATCGCACGGGCGGCGTCGCGCGCGTAATAGGTGATGATGATGTCGGCGCCGGCGCGGTGGATCGAGGTCAGCGTCTCGAGCATCGCGCGCGGCTCGTCGATCCAGCCGTTGCGGGCCGCGGCCTTCAGCATCGCGTATTCGCCGCTGACGTGGTATGCGGCGGTCGGATAGTGGAACGCCTCCTTCACGCGGGCGATCACGTCGAGATACGTGACCGCCGGCTTCACCATCACGATGTCGGCGCCCTCGGCGATGTCCTGCTCGACTTCGCGCAGCGCCTCGGCCGCGTTCGCCGGATCCATCTGGTGCGATCGACGGTCGCCGAAGCTCGGCGTCGACGCGGCCGCCTCGCGGAACGGCCCGTAGAACGCGGAGCAGTATTTCGCGGCGTAGGCCATGATGGCCGTGTTCTCGAACCCGCGCTCGTCGAGCGCCGCGCGGATGGCGCCGACGCGGCCATCCATCATGTCGGACGGCGCGACGATGTCGGCGCCGGCCGCCGCGTGCGTGACCGCCGCCCGCACGAGCTGATCCACCGTCGGATCGTTCGCGATCTCGTCGTCGATCACGATCCCGCAGTGGCCGTGGTCGGTATACTCGCACAGGCAGACATCGGTCATCACGAGCACGTCCGGCACGTCGCGCTTGAGCGCGCGGATCGCGCACTGCACCGGGGCCTCGGGATCGTAGGCGAGCGATCCGATGTCGTCCTTGGCATCGGGCAGGCCGAACAGGATCACGCCCTTCACGCCGTCCGCGTTCGCCGCCGCGGCTTCCTTCACCGCTTCGTCGACCGACAGGTTGAAAACACCCGGCATCGACGACACCTCCCGCCGGACGCCTTCGCCCTCGCAGACGAACAGCGGCAGCACGAACATGTCGGGCGACAGCCGCGTCTCGCGCACCAGCGCGCGCAGGGCCGGCGATCGTCTCAGCCGGCGGAGCCGTCGGGTGAGCGTGAGGGCGTTGTGCGTGTTGATATGGTTCATGGCTGTTCGCTCTCTCGGTGTCTCCGTGGCTATATCGTCACCGCGTTCTCGCGCGCCTTCGTGTCCTTCTCCGAAAAATATTTCACGATCGCCTCGACCAGCGCGGGGATGGTGTAGCTCGCCGGCACGATCGTCGTCTGAATGTTGGACAGGGATGCGGCCTCGGCGGTCACCGGTCCGATCGACGCGACCACGGTGGTCCGCAGCAGATCCGCGGCGGGCTCCGCGCCCAGCACGCGGACGAAGTTGCGGACCGCCGACGCGCTCGTGAACGTGACGACGTCGATGTGACGCTCGAGCAGCATGCGGTAGACATCGGGTTCGCCTTCGCGCTCGGGGTCCACCATGACAGTGCGATACGCGATGGCCTCGGTGACCTCCGCCCCTTTCTTGCGCAGCTCGTCAGCCAGCACCTCGCGGCCGATGTCGGCGCGCGGCAGCAGGACTTTCAACCCGTTGACGTCGCCGGCGTCAACCAGCGCGCGGATGATCGCTTCGGCGCGGTACTCCGGCGGCATGAGATCGACCTTCAAGCCGTGTCGCGCCAGCTTCTCCGCGGTGGCCGGTCCAACGCCGCACAGCCGGGCGCCGTTCAGGGCGCGGAGATCCTTCGGCCCGGCGAGCAGCCGGCCGATGAGCACCTCCACGGCGTTGGCGCTCGAGAAAATGATCCAGTCGAACTCCCCGATCCGCGCGCACGCCTCGTCCAGCGGACCATAGTCTTCCGGCGGCACGATCCGGATCATCGGCGCCTCGATCGCCTGGGCGCCCATCGATTCGAGCTGCGCCACGAGGTCGCCGGCCTGGTCCCTGGGGCGCGTGACGAGGATCCGCTTGCCGAAGAGCGGCCGCGTATCGAACCAGCGCAGATGCTCGCGCAGCGCCACGACGCGGCCGACGACCAGGATGGCGGGGCGCCGATCGGTCGAGCGCCTCACGATGTCGGCGAGGCCGTCGAGCGTCCCGGCGATCGTTTCCTGCGTCGGCAGCGTGCCGTCGTAGACCACCGCGGCCGGGTCTTCGGCCGGCCGGCCGTGAGACACGAGCGCGTTGATGATGTACGGCAACTGCTGCGGACCGGCATAGCAGACGATGGTGCCGTCGAGGCGCGCGAGGCTGGTCCAGTCGATCGCCGTGCGCGCCTTGCCTTCGTCCTCGTGCCCGCGGATGAAAGTCAGGGTGTCGCCGCCCCCGGGATAGGTGATCGGCACGCCGGCATAACTCGGCACGGCGACGCCGGCGGGGATGCCCGGCACCACCTCGAACCGGACGCCCTGCTCGTGCAGGAACAGCGCTTCGGTGCCGCCGCGGTCGAACACGAAAGGATCGCCCCACTTCAGCCGGGCCACAATCTTGCCTTCCCGCGCCTTCTCCGCGAGGAGATAGCAGATGGCTTCCTGTTCGAGCGGCTGCGGCGCGGCGATGCCGACGTCGATCTTTTCGGCGTCGGGCCGCGCGGATCGCAGCGCGCGCGCCGGCACGAGATGGTCGTACAAGACCACGTCCGCCGACTCGAGGCACTGCAGGCCGCGGACGGTCATGAGGCCGGGGTCGCCCGGTCCGGCGCCGATCAAGTACACGATAGACATCAGTCGTTCGTCGTCCGTCGTTCGTCGTTCACGGGCTCATCGTTCGAGGTCTTCGCTCTCGGTTCGTCGCACGTCGCACGTCGCACGTCGCACCTCGCACCTCGCACCTCGCACCTCGCACCTCGCACCTCGCACCTCGAACGTTACGGTTGTATCCCCTGCACTGCCCCTTGCGCGCGAAGCGCTTCCATCAGAATCTCGTCGGCGCCGTCCTTCAACAGCTGCGCGGCGACACGCGCGCCGAGCGAGACGGCCTCGGCCCGCGACCCACGCGCGTGGCCGCGTACGACTCGACTGCCGTCGAGCGCCACCACCATGGCGGCCAGCTCCAGCGTCTCCCCGTCTGCCGGCGAAGCGAAGGCGCCGACCGGCGTCTGGCAGCCGCCGCCAAGGGCCTCGACGAGCGCACGCTCCGCGGTGAGCGCGGCTGCCGCGGCGGGATCGTCGATGCGCGCCACCGCCTCGTGGATGCGCGTGTCACCGCGGCGGATTTCCACGGCCACGATGCCCTGGCCCGGGGCGGGGACGCACGCGTCCGCGGGCAGTGCCAGCGAAATGCGATGCCCGAATCCGAGTCGGCGCAGTCCCGCGGCGGCAAGCACGAGCGCATCATGCGCGCCTTCGTCCAGCTTGCGCAACCGCGTATCGAGGTTGCCTCGGATCGGCGTGAACCGCGCGCCCGGAAACAGCCGCATCAGCTGCGCGACCCTCCGCACGCTCCCGGTTCCGATCGATGGCGACCGACCGAGGTGCGCGACGAGATCGTCGACGGTAGTCATGGCCGATGGCTGATGGCTGATGGCATATGGTTGATGGGCCTCTGTCTTATCAGCCGTTAGCCCTGAGCCATCAGCTTTGACGGGTAACACGATTGCGTCTCTTGGATCCTCACGCGGCAGCACGCCTGCGATCATCAGTCCCTCGGGCAGGACTGCGGGCATGTCCTTGCTGCTGTGAACCGCCAGATCGATGTCGCCGCGCAGCAGCGCGTCCTCGATTTCCTTGACGAACAGCCGCTTGCCGCCGACCTCCGACAGCCGCGCTTCCTGCAGCTGGTCCCCGGAGGTCCTGATCACGACGAGGCGGCACGGTGGACCGCCTTCGGCCGCCAGGCGGGCGGCGATGGTGTTCGCCTGCCACAACGCGAGCTGGCTGCCTCGGGTTCCGAGTCGAAGCTCCTCGGCCACTCGCGTCAGCGCCGGGAGGGCGGTCGATTGCGTGGGAACGGTTCGACGTTGCGCCGCTCATTGTCCTCGCCGAGGTCGAAGAGCCGCGTCAGCGCTTCCGAGTACGCGCCGACGGTGTCGGCGTCGCTCAGCGACTTGAGCTGCTCGGTCGGCGTCAAGAGCAGCTTCTCGATGATGAGGTGCGTGATCTCGTCGACCCGCGCACGAGCTTCCGGCGGCAACGCCGACAGCTTGAAGTCCAGCCGCTCGAGCTCCGCGCGACGGATCGCCTCGAACCGCTCCCGCAAGGCGACGACGGTCGGGATCACGCCACGCGATCGGAACCAGGCGCCGAATTTCTCGACCTCTTCGCCGACGATCGTCTCGGCGCGGGCCACTTCGCTCGCGCGGCGCGCCAGGTTCTCGCGGACCGTCGCCTGCAGATCGTCGATGTTGTAGAGGAACACCTGCTCGATCTCGCCGGCCGCGGCTTCGACGTCGCGCGGCATCGCGATATCGATGATGAAGAGCGGCCTGTTCCGCCTGGGGCGCATCACCACCTCGAGGTGCGCCTTGGTCAGAATCGGCGCCGCGGCGCCGGTCGCCGTGATCACGATGTCGCTGGCGCCGAGCACGGCGTCGAGCTCGTCCCACGGCGCGGCGCTGGCGCCGCCGATTGCTTCCGCCGTCCGCGCGGCGTGCGCCATCGTCCGGCTGACGATGATCACGTGCTGTACGGCCTGCGCCTTCATGTGAATCGCCGTCAGCTTGCCCATTTCACCGGCGCCGACGACGGCGACGTTGCGGCCGGTCAGGTCGCCGAAGATTTTCCGCGCGAGCGCGACGGCGGCGTAGCTCACCGACACCGCGCCAGAGCCGAGGCCGGTTTCGGTGCGCACGCGCTTGCCCACCGCGAACGAGGCATGAAAGAGGCGGTTGAGCACGGGGCCCGCGGTGCGCGCGTCGGCGGCGACCGTGTGCGCCTCCTTCACCTGCCCGAGGATCTGCGGCTCGCCCATCACGAGCGAATCGAGGCCGGCGGCTACGCGAAAGAGGTGGCGCGCGACGTCCAGATCCACGACGTCGTACATGTGGGGCGCGACGTCAGCCGCGGAGACGGCGTTGAAGTCGCTGACGAAGTGCACGAGATCCTGCCGCGTCGCCGCCGCCTCGTCGCAGGCCACGTAGAGCTCCGCGCGATTGCAGGTCGAGATGACCACGGCTTCGCGCGCCGATCCGCGCGCGGCCAGCGCGCGCAGCGCGGCGTCGAGGCCGCGCGCCTGGAAGTCGACCCGCTCGCGCAACTCGACCGGCGCGGTCTTGTGACTGATTCCAAGCAGGAGCAACTGCATAGGAAGCTCTGAATCTAAGGATCTAAGGATCCAAGGATTTGAGAATCTATCTATGGATTTACGGTCATCGTCAAGATCCTTAGATCCTTAAATCCTTAGATCCTCAAATCCTCAAGTCTCAGAAGTTATGGCTCCTCGTCAGGAAATAACTGATCGGCACGAGATTCAGCAGCACGATCGCGAAGCCCAGCGCCGACAAGTACGCCGCGCGGCGTCCGCCCCACCCGATGCGGCGCGCCGCGAAGAGCTCGAACGAGTACACGACCCAGCACCCGAGCGCGACGAAGATCTTTGGATCCTGGAGTGACATGGCCTGCACGCGCGGATCGCCGGCGCCGTAGCCGCCGCGGGCCTGCGCCGCCCAGACGGTGCCGACGATCATCCCGATGGTGAGGAAGATCCATCCGATCACGATCGCCCGCTGGTTCATGCGGTCGAGCACCTGCAGCGAGGGCAGCCGCGCATAGAAGAAGCCGAGATGCTTGGCTTTGATCTCCTTGAACAGCAGCACGTACGTGATGCCGATGACGCACGCCAGCGCAAAGCTCGCGTAGGCGAACAGGAGCGACCACACGTGCACGCCGAACAGCGGACCCTGCAGGACGGCCGCGCGGTCTTCGAACGGGCGCAGCGCCGGGATCACCTGCAGCGCCACGAGCAGCGGCATGATGAACACGCCCATCGCGCGCTCGTCGGTCGTCATTTCGACGTAGAGATACGAGAGCGCCAGCAGCCACACGAACGTGGAAATCGCCGACGTGGCCCCTGCCACCGGCAGATGTCCGACCTCCATTGTCTGCATGCCGATCACGAAGGTGTGCGCGAGCACGCCGGCCACGAGCAGGGCGGTCGCGGACCGGCCGATCACGGCGTCGCGCCGGGCGAAATGCCAGGCATACGCGACGCAGGCGCCGGCATAAAAAACGAGAGGCACAATATTCATGGATATCAGTGTGACGTCGGTGCGAAGTATCCGAGCTTGGTCCGGGCCGTCAGGCTCGGACGGTTCACCCGAACGATGACGCGGCGCCACGACCCGTCACGCTTCGGGTTGCGTGACGTGTAGCCGACCGTGTACTGGCTGGACAGCTCCTCGGAGATCTGCCCATACACACCCGCGAGGTCGGCCAGCTGATTCGGGAAAAACGCACGGCCGCCAGTCTCCTGCGCAAACTGCCGCAGCACGAATTCCGCTTCCTTGAAGCCCTTCGTCGTCGTGCCGGGGCCGTCCGGTGCGCGGAGCCCGATCGCGTAGATCGCGGTCTCCGATCGCTTGGCGAGATCGAGCACCTCTTCGAACGGGAGCAGGCTCGACGTGTCCTCGCCGTCGGAGAGCAGAACGATCGCCTGACGCCGTATCTCTTCGGTGTTCTTCGCAATCACCTTCTTGAGATCCTTCAGCGCGATGTACACCGCGTTGTAGAGCGAGGTCGATCCACCGGCCGACGTCCTGTGAATGGCCTGCTCGAGCTCGGGCAGCGCGTTCGAGAAGCTCTGCAGAACCACCACCCGGCTGTCGAAGTCGATCACCTCGGCCAGATCCTGGGACCGCAGGCGTTTGGCGAAGCCGATCGCCGCCTCCTGCGCGACCGGCAGCTTCGACTCCATGCTGGCGCTGGTGTCGAGGAGCAGCGCGAGCGCGATCGGCAGGTTCGTGCGGTTGAAGAAAGTGACCTCCTGCTTGATGCCGTCCTCGAAGACGTTGAAGTCTTCCTGGCTGAGGTCCGTGATGTAGCGCGCCGTGCCGTCGGTGACCGTCACATTCAGCGAGACGAGATCGATGCCCGCGCGGAACGGCACCTGGGGCGGCGGCTGCCCCGCCTCCGCGGCCGGCGAAGTCGAGGCCGCTGCCTTGGGGCCCGTCGCAGCTGCGCGAGCTTCGAGCAGCGAAGTCGGGCGGCCAGATACCGCAGTGACAAGCAGGGCGACGGCAAGCGCCAGGAGCGGCAAGCGGAACCGGCTGATGGATGAATCGGTCACGGGCGTCCTTGTTCTTTGACCGGAGTGCCCCGCGCGGTCAGCCCCGGCCTGGCAGCCGCGACCGCGACGCGCTCGGGTGGAATCAGCGATTGCGGACGGGCGTAGGTCACCCGGTATTGATGCGTGAGCTGGTTGGCGAGCTGCTTCAGACGGTCCGACAACGCGCTGGGGGCCAGCAGCTGATCGCGGCGTCCGCCGGTGTCGATTGTGCCTTTGTCCAGCACGATGCTGCGGCTGCGCTCTTCGTCGGAGAGGGAGGTGGACGGTGAGCCGAGCATCAGCGCGTAGAGCGGCGCCGTGCTGGCGCGCAGCGGGTCGAGAACCTGATCGTGCTGGCGGTAGCTCATCTCGCCGCCTTCGGCGACGATGGCGACGATGACCGGACGCGTGGCCTCGCGCTTCTTGAAGGCCTGCGTCACCTCGAAGATCGCGTCGAGCAGATACGGGCCGGAGCCCTGCTGGGCCCAGATCCGCGTGATACCCTTTTTCAGCTCCGCGACGTTGCTGGTGTACTCGGTGAACACCGTGGGGCGCTCGCCGAACGCGATGATCGCCACCTGGTTTTTCGCGCCGCTCTCGTTCGGATTGGTCAGCGTCGTGACGAACGCGGGCAGCGCGTCGCGCATGTGCATGATGTCGTTCCGGGCGATCTGGCTCGTGTCGACGAGCAGGGCGACCTGCATCGGCTCGTCGGCGGGCCGGACGCTCAGCACCTCACGCGCGATGTTGTCTTCCCTGACGATGAAGTCGGTCGGGCCGAGATCCGGGACGGGCGCGCCGGCCTCGTTGACGACGCTCACGTAGAGCGCTCGCTGGATCGCCTGGGCTCCAAGACGTCCGGGCCAGGTGAGCGCGCACGCGAAGAGGCACAGCGCGGTGATAACGCGCCCGTGGGTCATCTAGTGAGTATAGGTCCCGCTTTCCAAGAGCGTCAAGCGATCCGCAGGCCAAAAACGGTTTGAAATCTGTAATTTGCGGGGAATCAGCGCGCAACGCACCGCGTCCCCGGTTTCTTGACACTCCTCAGGTCGCGTGTTATAAACCAACGGCTTTTCTGCAGCTGCGCCCTCTTCTTGCTTGCGCGGCGCGTCATCCCAATGCTTTCAGACTACATCCCGATCGCCATCTTCGTCGCCGTGGCGACCGGCTTTGCGCTGTTCACGCTCGTCTTCTCCAGCCTGCTGCACTCGGAGAAGTACAACAAAGTGAAGCTCGAGCCGTACGAGTGCGGCATCGAGCCGACGACGGGCGCGCGCGATCGCTACAGCATCCGCTACTACCTGGTCGCGATGCTGTTCGTGATCTTCGACGTCGAGACGGTCTTCATGTTTCCGTGGGCGGTCATCTTCAACAAGCTGCTGCTGTTTGGCCTCATCGAGATGCTCGTCTTCATCTTCATCCTGGTCGTCGGCTACTACTACGCCTGGCAGAAAGGCGCGCTCGAGTGGGCGTAGGTTATTGCTGATTGATTGTTGATTGCTGATTGTGAGTCCGGATGGCCGACGACCCGAACGTACCTCACGCTCCGACTCCGCCCCAGGCGGCTGCTGACAAGCCACCGAGTGCGACACCGAGCGAACCGCTGAAGGGCGAGGTATCGCGGACCGACGCACCTGGAGCCGGCGTCTCCGCCGCTCCCGTCGCGCCGTCGCGTGAGGAGCCACCGCCGCCACTCCCCGCGAATCCGTCGGCGGCGACGACGGCCGTGACCAACGGGACGAGTTCGGCGACGGGACAGGTGACTCCGCCCGCCTCCGCCGCTTCCGCGGCTGCGGTGAGCAAGCCCGCAGCCCCGGCGGCCGAAGCAGTCGCGAGCGTGGCGCCGGCGGCTCCGAAGGCGGCGCCGGCGGCGCCGAAACCGGCCGTCTCCGCTGCCAGCGCGGCTGCGGCGCCCAAGGCGGCGGCCCCCGCGGGGGCCGAAGCATCTGCCACGGCAGCAGCCGCGAAGGCGGCACACGCGCCGGCCGCACCCGCGCCGCCGAGCGGACCGACCGACCCGCCGCCCCCTGCCGACGCCGTCGTGCCGGCGTTCATCATGACGCTGCAACGCGTCCTGGCCGGCAGCGTCACGCAGGTCAGCTACTACGTTGGCGACTGGGCGATCATCGTACCGGTGGCGCAGCTCCCCGCGGTCGCGCGGCATCTGCGCGACGCGCCCGACGCGGCGTTCGATTTCTGTTCCGACATCACCGCGACGGACTGGCCGGTACGCAAGGACGCGCGCTTCGACGTCGTCTACAACTTGTATTCCACGCGGCATCGCCAGCGCGTGCGGATCAAAGTGAAGGTCGGCGAGCAGGAGCCGGTACCGTCGATGGCCGACGTGTGGCCGGCGGCGAACTGGCTCGAGCGCGAGGTGTGGGACATGTTCGGGGTGAACTTCACCGGGCACCCCGATCGCCGGCGCATCCTGATGCCGGAAGACTGGCAGGGCTTCCCGCAACGCAAGGACTATCCGCTCGAAGGGCCGGGCGAGCTGCTGATGGAAAACCCGATCGACTGGCTCAAGCTGCGCCAGGCGCGGGAAGAGGCGGACATCGAATGAGAAACCTGTCGGGATTCGGGATTCGGGATTCGGGATTCGAGGTCGGAATTCGAATGAGAAACCTGTCGGGACTCGGGATTCGGGATTCGGGATTCGAGTTCGGAATGCGGGATTGGTATGCGGCGAATCCCAAAGCCCAAATCCCGAATCCCGAATCCCAAATCCCGAATCCCGCCAGTATGCGGGGACGGTGCTCCTGATGGCGACGCCGACCGTACACCATGGCGCGATGTTCGACACCAACGAGCTCGTGATCAACATGGGCCCGCAGCATCCGAGCACGCATGGCGTGCTGCGCGTCGTCCTGCGCCTGGACGGCGAGAAGGTGGTCGACGCCGACGTCGTGATCGGCTACCTCCACCGGGGCATCGAGAAGCTGAGCGAGAACCGCAACTGGACGCAGATCATCCTGCTGACCGATCGGATGGACTACGTGGCGGCCGCGACGAACAACGTCGGCTACTGCGAGACGGTCGAGAAGCTGATGTCGCTCGAAGTGCCGCGCCGCGCGCGGTACGTGCGGACCATCCTGTGCGAGCTGCAGCGGATTGCGAGCCACTGCCTCTGGATCGGCACGCATGCGATGGACATCGGCGCGATGACGGTGTTTCTCTACGCGTTCCGCGAGCGCGAGCTGATCCTCGATCTCTTCGAGGAATTCTGCGGCGCGCGCCTCACCTACAACTCGATGCGCATCGGCGGGCTGCCGCTGGACCTCCCGCCGGGCTGGGACAAGAAGGTCCTCCAGTTCTGCTCGATCATGGACTCGAAGATCGAGGAGTACGAAGAGCTGCTCACGCACAACCGCATCTGGCTCGAGCGGACCAAGGGGATCGGCGTGATCTCGGGAGCGACCGCCGTGGCGCTCGGCCTGAGCGGGCCGCCGCTGCGGGGATCGGGGGTCCCGAAAGACGTCCGCAAGGACGAACCGTACGCCGCCTACGACGAGATGCAGTTCGAGGTGCCGATCGGCACGGCCGGCGACACCTACGATCGCTATCTCGTGCGGCTCGAGGAGTTTCGTCAGTCGCTGCGCATCATCCGGCAGGCGACCGAGGGCATTCCCGACGGGCCGATCGTCGGCAAGGTGCCGCGCCTGATCAAGCCCCCGGCCGGCGAGACGTATCACGCCATCGAGTCGCCCAAGGGCGAGCTCGGCTACTTCATCGTCAGCGACGGGAAATCGACCAACCCGTATCGGTTCCGGGTGCGGCCGCCTTCATTCTGCAACCTGCAGGGACTGCGCACGCTGATCAAGGGGCACCTCATCGCCGATGTCGTCGCCCTGATCGGATCGCTCGACGTGGTGCTCGGCGAGGTCGATCGATGAGAGGCAATCAGCAATTCCAGGATAAGTTCCAGGATCATTGATGGTCGACACCCTGGTCATCCCGCTGCTCAAAATCCTGATCGTGCTGAACGCGACGCTCGTGGCCGTCACCTACATGGTGCTGCTCGAGCGCAAGGTGATCGCGTGGGCGCAGTCGCGCCTCGGGCCGATGCGCGTCGGCCCGTACGGCATCCTGCAGCCGGTGGCGGATGCGGTGAAGCTGATGATCAAGGAAGACATCACGCCGGTCCGGGCCGACCGGTGGGTCTTTACGGCGGCACCGATCATCTCGATGGTGCCGGCGCTGATCGTCTACGCGGTGATTCCGTTTGGCCCGGTCGTGAACCTGTTCGGCCGGCAGGTGTCGCTCTACATCACGGATATCAACGTCGGGCTGCTCTACATCGTGTCGGTGGCCTCGGTCGGCGTGTACGGGATCATCCTGGCCGGCTACGCGTCGAACAGCAAATTTCCGCTGCTCGCCAGCCTGCGCGCGTCGGCGCAGTTGATCAGCTACGAGGTCGCGGTGACGCTGACCCTGGTCAGCGTGATCCTGATGGCCGGCTCGCTCAGCATGGTGAGCATCGTCCTTGCGCAGCGCGACTCGCACGTGTGGTACGCCTTCGTGCAGCCGCTGGTGTTCGGGATCTTCGTCATCGGCGGCCTCGCCGAGACCAACCGCGCGCCGTTCGATCTGCCCGAAGCGGAGCAGGAGCTGACCGGCGGCTTCCACACCGAGTACAGCGGCATGCGGTTCGCGCTGTTCTTCCTGGCGGAATACGCGAACATGATCGTCGTGTCGTCGGTGGCGACGACGCTGTTCCTCGGCGGGTGGCTGCGGCCGTTTCCGAACGTGGCCGCGCTGAGCTTCCTCGACGTCATCCCGAGCTGGACCTGGTTTCTGATCAAGTCGTTCCTCTTTCTCTACTTCTTCATCTGGATCCGCGCGACGCTGCCGCGATACCGCTACGACCAGCTGATGCGGCTCGGGTGGAAGGTGCTGATTCCTCTGGCGATTGCGAACCTGGTGGTCACGGGGATCGTGAAGGTGTTGCTGATGTGATTCGGGATTCGGGATTTGGGATTCGGGAGGGGATTATTCGAATCCCGAATCCCAAATCCCGAATCCCGACGACGACATGGGACAAGCCATAGCGTTCTATTTCATAGCGGCGTGCATCCTCGGGTTCGCCGTGCTGGTCATCAGCACGAAGGACACGGTGCACAGCGTGCTGTTTCTGGTGCTGGACTTTCTCTTCGTCGCGGCGCTCTACGTGCTGCTCGGCGCGCAGTTCCTCGCCGCGATCCAGATCCTGGTCTACGCCGGCGGCATCGTCGTCTTGTACCTGTTCGTCGTCATGCTGGTGAACCTGAAGCGCCCGCCGGAGGCGCATTCGGATCCGCGGCGGCAGACGAGGCTGGGCTTCGGCCTCGCGGCCGCGGTGCTGATCGAGCTCGGGGCGATCGCATCGTACTCGTCGAGCGCGCCGGCGAGGCCCGTCGTCGCCAGGGCCGCGATGCCGGTCACGGGGAACACCGAGCAGGTCGGCTGGCTGCTCTATACGAGTTATCTGATTCCGTTCGAGATCGCGTCGATGCTGCTGCTGGTCGCGATGATCGGAGCCATCGTGCTGGCGAAGCGAGAACTATGAGAGTTGGCGACTTGGTGAGTGGGCGAGTTGGTGATTTGAATTCACCAGGTCACCAAGTCACCGACTCACCAAATGCACGATCATGATTACTCCGACCCATTACATGCTGCTGTCTGCCGCGCTGTTCATCATCGGCGTGATCGGTGTCATGGTGCGGCGCAACATCATCATCATCTTCATGTCGATCGAGCTGATCCTGAACGCGGTGAACATCAATCTGGTCGCGTATTCGGCGCAGCTGCAGAACGACGTCGGCCAGGTCTTCGCGATCTTCGTCATCGCGGTGGCGGCGGCGGAAGCGGCCGTCGGCCTGGGGATCATCCTGGCGTTCTACCGCAACAAGGAAACGATCAATATCGACGAGATGAACCTCATGAGGTGGTAATGGGCGATTGAGTGATCGGCGATCGCCGATCGCCCGATCGCCGATCGCAGATTCAAGCATGCGATATATCTGGCTCATACCGCTTCTGCCCCTCATCGGCGCGGCCATCAACGGCCTGGCCGGCATCCGTGCGTTTTCGCGCAGGACCGCCGGGCTCGTCGCCTGCGCGACGATGACGGCGGCGCTCGGGCTGTCGCTCCTCGCGTTCTGGCAGCTGCTCGGTCTGCCGGCCGAGGCGCGCGCGTTCGACATCAACGTCGCGGAGTGGATTCCGCAGATCCCGCTGCAGACCAACAACGGCGTCGGCCTGTTCAAGGTGACCTGGGGCTTCCGGCTCGATCCGCTGTCGGCGATGATGATCCTCGTCGTCACCGGCATCGGCACGCTGATTCACGTCTATGCGACCGCGTACATGGCGGACGAGCCGCGCGGCGGCGTCGCGCGGTTCTTCAGCTATCTGAACCTGTTCTGCTTCTTCATGCTCATGCTCGTCCTGGGCAACAACTTCCTGGTGATGTTCGTGGGCTGGGAAGGCGTGGGCCTCTGCTCGTACCTGCTGATCGGCTACTGGTACGAAAAGAAGAGCGCCGCTGACGCGGGCAGGAAGGCGTTCATCACGAACCGCGTGGGCGACTGGGGATTCATCCTCGGCATCTTCCTGGTTTACTACACGTTCGGCACGCTCGACTTCCGCGCAGTGCAGAACGCCGCGGGGGCGCTGCCGGTCGAGACCGCGCATTTCGGCGTGCTGTCGTTCATCTGCCTGTTCCTGTTCATCGGCGCGACCGGCAAGAGCGCGCAGATTCCCCTGTACGTGTGGTTGCCGGACGCGATGGAAGGGCCGACGCCGGTGTCGGCGCTGATCCACGCGGCGACGATGGTCACCGCGGGCGTCTACATGCTCGGCCGGAACGCCGTGCTGTTCTCGCACGCGCCGATGGTGATGCAGCTGGTCGCGATCGTCGGCGTGCTGACCGCGCTGATGGCGGCGTCGATCGGCCTCGTGCAGTACGACATCAAGCGCGTGCTCGCGTACTCGACCGTCTCGCAGCTCGGATACATGTTCACGGCGATCGGGGTGGGCGCCTTTTCGGCCGGCGCGTTCCACCTGATGACGCACGCCTTCTTCAAGGCGCTGCTGTTCCTCGGCAGCGGCTCGGTGATCCATGCGATGGCGGGCGAGCAGGACATGCGCCGCATGGGCAACCTGAGGAAGTACATGCCCGTCACCTTTGCGACGATGATGATCGGCACGCTCGCGATTGCCGGCATCTTCCCGCTGTCGGGCTTCTTCAGCAAGGACGAGATCCTCCTCCAGGCCTTTCTCCACAACAGGGCCGTGTGGGTGCTGGCCCTGATCACGGCGTGCATGACGGCTTTCTACATGTTCCGCCTGATGTCGATGACCTTCCTGGGCGGCTACCGCGGTCCGGCGTGGGATTCCGCGACGCACGGCGCGGTCGCAACCGCCGCGGTGCACGGCGCGCCGCATCCCTCCGATCCGCACGCGCACGGCAGGGCGCATCTGAAGGATCACGAGGTGACGCACGGCCCGGCCGAGCCGCACGACTCGGCGTTCGACGTCCATCCGGCGCCTGCGCCTGCGGCGCACGACGATCGCGGCGGCGATCACGGCCACGGCCCGTGGCACGGCCCGCACGAGTCGCCGATGCCGATGACCATTCCGCTGCTGGTGCTCGCCGTCGGCGCGATGGTCGCCGGCTTCGTCGGCGTTCCCGCGGCGCTCGACGGCAACAACGCCATCGAGCATTTCCTCGAGCCCAGCTTCAGGGCACAGCCTGAGGGGGTCGAGCGCGCCATGCCGCCCTCCGGCGGTCCGCCGCCGGCCGAACAGGCGGCCACATCGGAGCCGGGCGCCGAGCCGCACGTTTCGACCGGCGTCGAGCTCGGGCTGATGGGTCTCTCGCTCGTCGTCGCGATCATCGGCATCTCCGTGGCCTACAAGATCTACGTCTCGAGCCCGGAGATTGCCGAGCGGCTCGCCGTGCGGTTTGCCGGCGCGCACCGCACGCTGTTGCACAAGTATTACGTCGACGAGTTGTACAACGCGACGGTGATTGCGGGCACGTTCGCCGCGGGGCGCGTGCTCTGGCTCTTCGACCGCAAGGTGGTCGACGGCGCGGTGGACGGCACCAGCTGGGTCACCGTGATCAGCTCCTGGTTCTCGGGCCTCACCGATCGGACCGTCGTCGACGGCATCGTGAATCTGGTCGGCTGGATTGTGCAGGAATCGAGTTTGGCGTTCCGCCGCGTCCAGACGGGCCTCGTCCAGAACTATGCGCTGCTGATGCTGTTCGGCATCTTCGCGTTCGTTGGTGTGTATCTGTTGGTGAGGTGATGCTCGAAGGCGGCGGCCCTGAAGGGCCGCCCCACGGTTGCCTGACCGGTGTAGGGCGACCCCTGTTTCAGGCTCGCCGAGACGATATGAATCACTACCTCTCGATCATCCTGTTCACGCCGCTGGCCGGCGCGCTCGTGCTGCTGCTCGTCGACAAGCAGAACGAGAACGCCATGCGTTGGATCGCGAACATCGTCGCCTTCGTCGGCTTCCTGATCTCGGTGCCGCTGTGGTTCTGGTACAACCCGCAGGGGCCCGACTTCCAGTTCGTCGAGCGCGCGCCGTGGATTCCGTCGATCGGGGCGGAGTATTTCCTCGGCGTCGACGGCCTGAGCACGCTGCTGATCCTGCTGACGACGATGATGGGCTCGATCGCGGTGCTCTCGTCGTGGAACGCGATCACCGAGCGGGTGAAGGAGTACTACATCTTCCTGCTGGTCCTGCAAACCGGCATGATCGGCGCGTTCATGTCGCTCGACTTCCTGCTGTTCTTCCTGTTCTGGGAAGTCATGCTCGTGCCGATGTATTTCCTGATCGGTATCTGGGGCAGCGCGAACCGCCTCTACTCGGCCATCAAGTTCTTCCTCTACACGCTGGTCGGCAGCGTGATCATGCTGCTCGGGATCCTGGCGCTGTACTTCGCGTATCACAGCGATCCGGTCAACGGCGGGATGTACTCGTTCGATATCACGCGGTACCACAAGTACGGCTTCGAATCGAACCTGCAGTGGTGGGTGTTCCTCGCCTTCTTCCTGGGCTTCGCGATCAAGGTGCCGATGTTCCCGTTCCACACCTGGCTGCCCGACGCGCATACCGACGCGCCAACCGCCGGCTCGGTGATTCTGGCCGCCGTCCTCCTGAAGATGGGCACGTACGGCTTCCTGCGCTTCAGCCTGCCGATTCTTCCGCAGGCGTCGCGGCAGTTCGTCCCCATGATCGCCCTGCTGTCGATCATCGGCATCGTCTACGGCGCGCTGGTCGCGCTGGCGCAGAAGGACTGGAAGCGGCTCGTCGCGTACTCGTCGGTCAGCCACATGGCGCTGGTGATGCTCGGCATGTTCGCGCTGAATCCCGTCGGCATCACCGGCAGCATCGTGCAGCAGCTCAATCACGGCATCTCGACCGGCGCGCTCTTCCTGCTCGTTGGCATCGTCTACGAGCGGCGGCACACGCGTGAAATCTCGGAGTACGGCGGGCTGTCGAAGGTGATGCCGGTCTACGCCGCGATCTTCCTGATCATGACGATGTCGTCGATCGGCCTGCCGACGCTCAACGGCTTCATCGGCGAGTTCCTGATCCTCCAGGGCGTGTTCGTGGCGAGCAAGATGTGGGCGGCCTTCGCCGCCAGCGGCGTGGTGCTCGGCGCCGCCTACATGCTCTATCTGTATCAGCGGACGATGTTCGGGAAGATCGAGAACCCGAAGAACGAGCGCCTGCTCGACATCAGCAACCGCGAGTTCGCGACCTTCGCCCCGCTGCTGGTGCTCGCCGTCTGGATGGGCCTCTATCCGTCGCCGTTCCTCCGCCGGATCGAATCGTCGGTGCAGCACATCATCGTGCGCGTGAGCCCGCAGTACGCCGCGAAATACGCCGAGTGCAACCCGACGCCGACGCCGGAGGCCGTGGCGGCGTCGAGCAACCCGGCGGCCAAATTCCTGGCCGGGCTGCCGTGCGACGCAAACGGCAATCCGATCATCGGGGACGGCTCTCCAAAAGCTGCTGGCGGAGACCCATCCCCGTCTCCGAAGCCAGCCGGCGGCCCCCCGGAGCCCCGCTGATGCCTCCAGGCATTTCGGCGAGCGACTTCTACTACATCCTGCCGGAGCTGGTGATCACGAGCGGCGCGCTGCTGGTGTTGATCGTGGACGTGCTTTTGCCGAAAGATCGCCGCGGCGCGCTCGCGTGGGTCACGCTCCTCGCCCTCGCCGCGACGCTGGCCTCGCTGGTGCCGTTCACGTCCACGCACGTCGAGGTCGCCCACGGGCTGCTTGCCGTGGACCGCTTCGCGCTCTTCTTCAAGATCGTCTTCCTCGTCGCCGCCGCAATCACCGTCCTCATGTCCGTCCGGTACCTCGAGATCGAGGGCGCCTCGCCGGGCGAGTACTACTTCCTGATCCTCTGCGCGACGCTCGGCATGATGATCATGGCCGGCGGCATCGACCTCATCACCATCTTCATCGGCCTGGAGACGATGGCGGTCTCGTTCTACATTCTCGCGGGCTTCATCAAGCCGAGCCAGCGCTCGAACGAAGCGGCGGTGAAGTACTTCCTGCTGGGAGCATTCTCCCTCGGCATCCTGCTGTACGGCATGTCGTTGATGTACGGGTTGTCCGGGACGACCAACCTGCGGGTGATGGCCACGGCGTTCGTGGGGCAGGAAATGGACCCACGGCTCGTGCTGGCGGTCATCCTGATGGTCGCGGGCGTCGGCTTCAAGATCGCGGCGGTGCCCTTCCACATGTGGGCGCCCGACGTGTACGAGGGCGCGCCGACGCCGATCACCGCGTTTCTCTCGGTGGGCTCGACGGCGGCGTCGTTCGCGATGTTGATCCGCATCTTCCTCGAAGGGCTGCCCGCGATGAGCGCGGACTGGCGGCTGCTGTTCGAGGTGCTGTCGATCGTCACGATGACGGTCGGCAACTTCGCAGCGGTCACGCAGACCAACGTGAAGCGCATGCTCGCGTATTCATCGATCGCCCACGCCGGGTACGTGCTGATGGGCATCGTCGCCGGCACGCCGCGGGGGATCACGGCGACGCTGGTGTACGTGATGGTTTACGCATTCATGCAGCTCGGCGCGTTTGCGGTCATCGTCATGCTGCGACGCCGGGACGTCGTCGGCGATGAGCTGAAGGACTTCAGCGGCCTGCACTTCCGGAATCCGTTTGCGGCGTTCGCCATGCTGATCTTCATGCTGTCGCTCGGCGGCATCCCGCCGACGGCCGGCTTCATGGGCAAGTTCTGGCTGTTCGGCGCGGCGATCGACGCGCACTACTACTGGCTTGCGCTCATCGGCGTGCTCAACAGCGCCGTGTCGCTCTACTACTACGTCCGGATCGTGGTCTTCATGTATGTGAAGAACGAAACGATCGGGTCGACGCCGACGACGAGCCCGACGCTGGCGGTCGTGCTGGGGCTGGCGGTCGCGGCGACGCTCGTACTGGGCATGTATCCGCAGCTCCTGTTTCAAGTGGCCGACGCCTCCGCGCGCACCCTCGGTGCCGCGGGCGTGACAGCGGCGCTCCGCTGATTGAACGCGCAACCAAGAAGGCACGAAGCGCAACGAAGATCACGAAGAAGAACCTGTTTTCTTCTGTTTTTCGTCGTCCTTCGTGTTTTCGTGGTCGCAGTCATCGCTGGTGAACTTTTTCACAAGGTACGCTATACTGCCCGCCCTAGGAGCGTGTCGGAGAGATCTACACACGCTCCTAGTAGGCCGGCTCCGCCGGCATAAAAACCGTCGGCATTCGCAAGGCGTTCCCGCGCGAAGGGCGGCTACTAGGAGCCCGGGAGGCATTACTCACGCGGGCTCCTAGAGTTGGGGATAATGGTCCGTTTGTGATGGCTGACAAGGACCGGGACCCGTTCCTCGCGCGCGCTGCGAAGGCGCTGCAGAACAACGCGGAGCAGGCGGGGCCGGCGGCCGGCGCCGGGTACACGCTCATCGGCGCAATCATGCTGCTCGGCGTCATCGGCTACGCCGTCGATCGCTGGCGCGGCACCTCGCCGTGGTTTCTTGTCGGCGGCCTGATACTGGGCATCGTCGTCGGCATGTACGAGCTGGCGAAGACCGTCTGGCACAAATGAAACCGGTCGCGTGGACAGGTGCCGTCAGCCTCGCCTCGGCGCTGCTGGCGATTGCGATTGCCGGGCGCCGGTCGGCCACCGAAGTGCTGCTGGGGATGCTCGCGCCGCTGGCGGCCGCAAGCGTGTCGTGGGTGCTGACCGAGCGCACCTTCAGGCGTGACCCGCAGCGGTTGTCCGGGCTGATGATCTACGCGTTTGGCGCGAAGATGCTGTTCTTTGGTGCGTACGTCGCGGTGATGCTCAATGTCGTGGCGGTGCGGCCTGTGCCCTTCGTGGTGAGCTTCACGGGTTACTTCATCGCCTTGTATCTGACCGAAGCACTCTTGATGCGCCGCCTGTTTGCGGGCGGATAACACGATGCTCGTCCAGGAAGCCGTCCAGGAACACGCCGCGGCGGCCGCCCGCGAGGCGGCCGAAACGTTCAACGCCGGCGAGGTGATCATCCATCACGTCGCGAATAGCAGCGAGCCGCTGATCCAGCTGCCCAAAATCCTCGGCATCGATTTTTCGGTCACCAAGCACGTGCTCATGCTGTGGCTGGTCGCGGCAATGCTTTTTGCCGTCATCACGTGGGTCGTCCGGCGGTACCTGAAGCAGGACCGGCTGATTCCGTCCGGCCTCATGAACGGGCTCGAAGCGGTCGTGGAATTCGTGCGCGACGAAATCGTGCAGCCGAGCGTCGGCAAGAAGTGGGTCGCCATGTGGGCGCCGCTGATCCTCACGCTGTTCTTCTTCATCCTCGTTGCGAACGCGATCGGCCTGGTCCCGGTGTTCGACGTCCTCGGCCTGCTCGACCACTTCGTGCTGCACACGAGTGAGCACTCGTTCCTGAAGCGGCTCCTGCACGGCGGCACGACGGCGACCTCGAACTTCAACGTCACGGCGGCGCTGGCGACCATCACCTTCGGATCGATCATCGTCGCCGGCTCGAAGGCGCACGGCTTCCTGAAGCACTGGCTGAACCTGGTCCCGCACGGCCTCGCGTGGCCGATTTACGTCCTGCTCATCCCCATCGAGGTGATGGGCATGTTCGTGCGGCCGTTCGCGCTGACGATGCGACTTGCGGCGAACATGACGGGCGGCCACATCGCGATTCTCGCGATTCTCTCGTTCGTCTTCCTGTTTACCGATATGGCGGGCGCGGCCGCCGGCATCGGCGTCGGCGTGCTGTCGCTGCCCCTGTCGGTCGGCATCTCCGCGCTGGAAATCATCGTCGTCCTGGTGCAGGCGTACGTCTTCACGCTGCTGACCGCCGTGTTCATCGGCATGGCCATTCACGTTCATCACTAGACATCTTCTAAAGCCAATGTTGGTGTAAATGAAGCAAGTTTTCGTCGGGTCGGCTTTAGAAGAAGCTTTAGAAGCTGTCTTAGCTGCGGCCGCGGAGCGGCCGCCTAGTAACGAAGCTTCGTCGCCTCCGAAGCTTTGTTCACGATTGTGAGGCGAAGCTTCGTTACACGGAGGATAAGCATGACGGGAGTTCTGCACTTTTTTGGCGTCGCGATCGGTCTGGGCATGATCGTCATCGGCGCGGGGCTGGGGATCGGCAGGCTGGCGGCGGCCGCCGCCGAAGGCATTGCGCGCCAGCCGAGCGCTGCCGCCCAGATCACCGGCGCCGTGAACCTGCCGCTCTTTCTTCTCGAAGGCGTGGCGATTCTGGCCGAAGTATTCGCGCTGCTCGTGCTGCTGCTCGGCAAGTCGCCTTATTAGCATGTTCGGGGCTGGGGATTAGGGATTAGGGATTAGGGATTAGTTTAGGGATTAGGAAAACGACATGGATAACCCGCTGGTCCAGGTCGACCCTGGATTGTTCATCTGGACAATCGTCACCTTTCTCGTCCTGCTGGCGCTGCTCGCGAAGTTCGCGTGGCGCCCGCTGCTGGAGGCGCTCGAAAGCCGTCAGAGCGCCATCCGGAAGTCGCTGGACGATGCGCAGCAGGCGAAGCAGGAGCTGGAGCGGGTGAACCAGGAGTCGGCGCAGATCGTCAACCGCGCGCGCGCCGACGCGGAGGCGATCATCACCCAGAGCCGGTCCGACGGCGACCGGCTGCGCGAAGAGATCAGGCAGAAGGCGCGGGCCGAGGCGGATCACATCGTCAACAACGCCGAGCGGCAGATTCAGCTCGAGACGAGCCGCGCGCTCGAGCAGATCCGGCGCGAGGCGGTCGATCTCTCCGTGATGATCGCCTCGAAGATCCTCCAGCGGAACCTCACCAGGGAAGACAACGAGCGGCTCATCGACGAGGCCCTCAGGCAGGTCGAAAGCCGCCGGCACTGAAAGACTTGTCAAAGACCAACAATTTGGATCGAGCGGCGTCCGCCCTCGGAAACGCATGCTCAACCCAATTGCGGACCGAAGTCCCGGATGCTACGCTCTGCCCATCCAAGCGAGTTGTGACGTCAGGGGACACGGTCCCCTTTCGGGAACAGTGAATCTGAAGTTGCGATGGGCTCGAGGATGGAGAGGCGGGGCTTCTCCAACGAGGAGGCATTCATGAAGTATGGCTTGCGGTTGACGGTGCTGGTCGTGGCGATCTGTGCCGTCGCGACCTCGGCGATGGCGCAGATCGATCAGGGCCGGCTCACCGGCACGGTCAAGGATGCGCAGGGCGGCGTGCTGCCCGGTGTTTCCGTCACAGCGAAATCGCCGGCACTGATCGGGACTCGCACTGTGGTGTCTGAAGGCGACGGAAAATACTCGATTGCGTCACTGCCATCGGGCCCGTACGAGCTCGCGTTCGAGCTGTCGGGATTTCAGGCTTTCAAGCGCACCAACATCCAGCTGAATCTCGGCCAGATTCTGACGATCGACGCGGCGCTGCAGGTGGCATCGTTGCAAGAATCGGTGACGGTCACCGGCGCGTCCCCGGTCGTCGATATGCAGAACACGGCGGTCGGCACCGACTTCAAGACCGACAAGCTCGTCGGAGTGCCGACAGCGACCGACATCTGGTCCGTGCTCGGACAGGCGGCGGGCGTGCGAATGACCGGCTTTGACGTCGGCGGCAGCCACAAGAGCCAGCAGACGGGCTATGAGAGCTTCGGCATTCGAAACCAGAACCGCGTGCTGAACGACGGCGTAGACACCACTGAAGGAACCGGTGGCGCCGGATTCTACGCCGACTTCTTCGCCAATGAAGAAGTGGCGGTGAGCGCGGCCGGCGGCGACGTCGAGATGAACGCGCCGGGCTCCGCCGTGGTCAACACGATCAAGAGCGGCGGCAACACCTTCAAGATGCTGAACAACCTCACTTACCAGCAAGAGTCATGGGTGAGCGACAACATCGATGCCTCCACGGCTGCGCGCGGCTTTACCGGCCAGCCGAACATCAAGTTCTGGGAAGGCCACACCGATATCGGCGGCCCGATCAAGACGGACAAGCTCTGGTTCTTCGGGTCGTACAACCATTTCAAGATCGACAAGGTGATCTCCGGCGTGTCGCGCGTCATCGCGACCGACCTGGGCGTCTTCGACAACGAGACGACCAAGGAAACCTGGAAGGTGTCGCAGAAGGACACGGTCATCGGCTACTTCCAGTGGGGCCGGAAGCAGAAGCCGAACCGCGGGCTGTCCGCAAGCGTGTCGCCCGAGGCGGCGCAGCCGCAGGACTCCGTTTCGTGGGTGGTCAAGGGCGAACATCAGCGCGTGTGGTCCAATCGCCTGTTCACCGACGTGAAGGTCAACCTGTTCGGCTACGACTTCCCGCTCGGCGTCAAGGTCGACGCCGCGACGAGGCCGCCGCGATTTGACGTCGGCACGAGCTTCTTCAGCGGCGCAGCGTGGGATGCGTTCGATCTCGCGCGTCAGAAGCCGGCGGTGACGGCACAGGCGACCTACTACGTGCCCGACAAAGCCGGCAGCCACGATTTGAAGGTCGGGTTCGAGTACCTGCTCGACATCAGCAAGTACACGATCGACGGCCGATCGGGGCCGATCCAGTACCGCGAGCTGAACGGGGCGATCGATCAGATCCAGTTCGTGGATGTAGGCAAGAACAGCGATCTCGGCAGCACCTGGTCGGGCGGCAACAACCGGGACCAGCGCTACGCCGGCTACGTGCAGGATCGCTGGAATGTGAACAGCCGGACGACGATCACCGCCGGCCTCCGGTGGGATTACCAGCGGCCGTACTACCTCGCCGGGCAGCGCGATCCGATCATCAAGGACACCCTGCCGGCGTCGGTATTCAACCCTGCGATTCCTTCTTCTGCCGCTCTGGTCGGCCAGCCCATGTTCCAGGCTCAGTCGTTCCCACAGGGGGATATCTTCACGAGGAACTCGTTCGCGCCGCGCCTTGGAGTGAGCTACGACGTCAGTGGGAAAGGAAACACGGTTCTGAAGGGCTTCTACGGCCGTTACTACTACAACTATGCCGACGCGTTCAGCTCGCTCAACCCGGCTGGCGCCAACTACAAGACGTTCCGGTTCAACGACGTGAACGGCAACCGGTTGTATGACGGCCCGCAGGAGCTCGGCCAGTTCCAAGCGTCTGCCGGCGGGACGACGACGAAGGCCGATCTCGATATGAAGAAGCCGTACGCCGACGAATACGACGCGTCGATCGAGCGGCAGTTCTGGGGCGAATCCTCGGTCCGGGTTGCCTACGTTCGGAAGAACACGTACAACGAGTACACGACGGTCGACCTGTCGCGTGTCGGCAATTTCACGACTCCGGTCACGGTCCCAATCACGGTCAGGGACTTCGTGAACGGTGTCACCGGGACCGTCAACCTGAATCTGCTCGACCTCGCACCGGGCGCTGCCACAGGGAACATGATCACGAACGTTCCGGACGGACACTACAAGTACGACACGCTGCAGTTCGCGTTCAACAAGCGGTTCAGGAGCGGCTTGTTCATCCAGACGAGCTACGACTACCAATGGAGGGACGAGTTGCGAGGTGGAGGCGGACCGGGTTCATCCGTTGGCAACTCGAACACTCTCGCTAATCCGTCGCCCAGCCCGCTGAATAGCGACGTGCTCACCGTCGGGTTCTTCAACAACCCGAACCCGGCGGTGTCCAACCGCCAGCAGAGCACGAACTGGCAGGGCCGTCTGATCGGCCGATACGAGTTTGTTCACGATATCGGCGTGGCAGCCAACTTCCGCGTCCAGAGCGGTTTTGCGTACTCGCGCGTGTACGCCGCGACCTTGCCGAGGGCCGGAACCGTCCGCTTCTACTCGGAGAATATCGAGAACAACCGGACCGACACGGTGCCGATTCTCGATTTCCGCATCGACAAGGCGTTCCGCGTCGGCCGTTACAAGTTGACCGGTATGGCGGACCTGTTCAACGCCACGAATTCGAACGCCGTGACGAACTTCGTGTTGGTCAACGGGGTCAACTACAACAAGATCAACGCGACGCTCGATCCCCGGACGTTCCAGCTCGGGGTCAGGTTCGATTTCTAACCTTCGACGTGGCCTCCGGCTTCACAGCCGGGTGGTGGCTGCGTTCAGCGCCGGGCGGTCGATGCCGTCCGGCGCTTTTTTATTGCTCGAGTCACGTCTGCGGCCGTCGCAATATCCAGCGTCGCGCGACGGCCATCGGATCGCAGGTCCGCATTTGCGCACGTGGGCCAGCCGCGGCTGCAGGCGCTCACGAGACGACCGGCAGAACGATGATCGGACGGCACCTCATCGAATCAGCATCCGGCGGATCCGCGCGATGTCCTGCTGATAGCGCGCCGGCGGCGCCTCGTCGACGAACCGTTCGAGGTAGGGGCGGGCGTCATCTGGGCGGCCGGAATCGTAGAGCACGGTGCCGAGATTGTAGAGCGCATCGTATAAGTGCGGGTCGAGGCGCACGGCGAGCTGCCACTCGTCGATCGCTTCTGTGAGACGCCGTTGCCGCATGTACGCCGCCGCGAGCGCGTTGTGAGCGCCGGGCAGCCGCGGATCGAGCTCGAGCGCCCGCTTCAGGTCGTTGACGGCCGCGTCCAGATCCCCGGCGCCGATCTCGTCGACGCCGAGGTTTTCGTAGGCGGACGCGGACGTCGGATCGAGCTCCAGCACTTTCGCGAATGCCGCACGCGCGCGATCGTGTCGCCGGAGTCTCGAGTACACGACGCCAAGCGAATTATAGGCGTCGGCGTAGTCCGGGTGGCCTGCGACAACCGCCTCGAGGACGGATATCGCCTTGTCGAAGGCGCCCGCCTCTTGCAGGTATCCCGCCAGCACCACCAGCACGCTCTGGTTCGCCATACCGCGCCGCGCGAGATCTTCCAGCGTCGCGATCGCACCCGGCAGGTCGCCGGTGTCGCGCTGCATCGATGCGAAGACGCCAGGCGCGGTCGAAAAACCCGGGTATCGATGGATGATGCCGCGCGTGGCCGCCATCGCGCCGGCGTGGGAGCCCGCGCGGAAGGCGCCCAGCGCGCGATCCAACTCGGTGGCCGCCCCGATCAGCGTCTTCGGATCGTCGGCATCGGTGTAGACGCGCGAGGCGGGTTCCGCGCTCGTCGCGATGTACCCGAGCGCCTGCAGCCGCTGCCTCGCCTCGGCGTCGAGCGCCGTCTTTTCCGCCGCGGATCCACGCGCCGTGAATGCCGCAGTCGTCGCGCGCAGCAACGATTCGAGAGTGCGCGCACGCTCGGCGTCGCGCGGAAACAGGTTCGTTGTCTCTCTGGGGTCTGCGCGCAGGTCGTAGAGCTCGGGGATCGGCAGATCGATCAGCTTGTAGTCGCGTGTCACCAGCCCTGTGAGCGGCGCCCAGTTGCGCGTGAGGTTCGCGTCCATGGCTTCGATGTACGCGATCCTGTCGGCCGTCTCCGGCGCGACCCCGCCCCCGGCGTTCATCGCGGAGAGTACCGATCGCCCTTCGAACTCCGGCGGCGCCGTGATGCCGACGAGGTCGAGCGTCGTCGGCGCGAGATCGGTCAGGCGCACCAGCGCGTCGGACGAGCCAGTCGGGATTCGGGACTTCAGACTTGCGAGTCGCCCAGGATTCGGGACTTGCGCCGGAGCCGCTCCGGCCGAATCCCGAATCCCCAACCCAGAATCCCGTCCGCCAGCCCAGACAATCCATGGCACGCGCATCGTCGCCTCGTATGTGAAGACGCCATGCGTGCGCTCGCCATGTTCGCCCAGGCTCTCGCCGTGATCGGCTGCGACGAGGACGAGCGTGCGATCGAGTTGACCGGCGCCGCGCAGATCGGCGACCAGCTTTCCGACGGTCGCGTCGACATATGCCACTTCCGCGTCGTATGGATCGTGCTGCGACGCGTACGGCTCGGGAGCGCGGTACGGCTCATGAGGATCGTAGAGGTGAACCCAGGCGAACCAGGGATTGGGGATGTGGGATTCGGGATTCGATCGGGATTCGAGAATCCAAGCCGTGGCGGGCTTGATGACGTCTTCTCCGCGCCGTTCCGCGCCCTCGGCAGCGTCATTGGCGGCCTTTTCGCCGTAGCGATCGTCGTAGACGTCGAACCCGCGGGCCAGGCCGAACCGCGCGTCGAGCACGAACGCGCCGACGAACGCTCCCGTCCGGTACCCGGCCGACTTCAGTACGGTCGCGAGCGTCGGCAAGTTGTGGCCGAGTCGGAAGAGCCCGTTCGCGCGCAGGCCGTGCAGCGGCGGCGATACGGCCGTCAGGATCGATGCGTGCGACGGCAACGTGAGCGGCGCGGCGCTGTAGGCCCTGGTCAGCCGAAACCCCTCCGATGCCAGTTGATCCAGATGTGGCGTGAGGCCCGGCCGGCCGCCGAACGCGCCGACACGGTCGCTGCGTAGCGTATCGATGGTGATCAGCAGGACGTTACAGCCGGCACAGGCGCCGTGCAGAATGGCCAGGCGCGTGGCGCGGCTCCACGCGAGCCAGCCGGCGGTGGCGACGACCGCGAGCGTGAATGCAAGGATCGCAGTACTTCTGCGGTGCTTCTGTGAGTCGATCTGCAACGGCGGCTCAGTACGGTCGCATTATCGTGCGGTTTCAATCATCGTCAGCGCTACTGGATCCCGAGACACTTGGAATACGGAATTATGGATTTGAAGCGACCAAAAAATTGAATCAGCCGTGTGTTCATCCGCATCCGATTCCGCAACATATTGAATTACCACCGTTTTGGTCGCTAACCCGCGGATCTCCAGTAAGCACGACGTTTGCCTGCAGTTATCCTACTGCTGTCTGAAAAGCGCACGGCGTCCGCGCAACATGCGTATTCACGAAACGCGCACCGTGCGTTTTCACGAAGAAAGAGGAGGGCGTTCATGAGACGTCGAGGGTTCCATCTGGTTGTTGCGGTGCTGGCTGCGTGCCTGCTCGCCTCAGCGGCGTTCGCGCAAGGTGGCGGCGCAAGCACGACCGGTTCGATCAACGGCAAGGTGGCCGACAGCAGCGGCGGCGTGCTGCCTGGCGTCACCGTCAGTGCGGCCGGCCCGTCGCTGATGGGCGTCCAGTCGTCGGTCACCGACAGCGGCGGCAACTATCGATTCCCCGCACTGCCTCCCGGCAGCTATACGGTCACCTTCGAGCTTCCTGGCTTCAACACGCTGAAGCGCGAGAACATCCAGATTTCGATGGGCTTCACGGCGGCCGTGAACGTCGAGCTCGCGGTCGCGTCGCTGACCGAGACGGTCACCGTGACGGGCGACTCGCCGGTCATCGACACTTCGTCGACCCGCGTGCAGCAGAACTTCAAGCTCGAGGCGCTGCAGGAAATTCCGAACTCCCGCGACCTGTGGTCGCTGCTCGCGGTAACGCCGTCGGTGACCATGAGCCGCATCGACGTCGGTGGCAACCGCGCCGGCACGCAGACCGGCTACTCGGCGTACGGGTATGGCGGTCAGAACCGTGTGCTCGTCGAGGGCATCAACACGACCGAGGGCACGAGCGGCGCCGGCTTCTACGTGGATTACGGCTCGTTCGAAGAGGTCTTCCTCGGCACGATTGGCCAGGGCGCCGAGATGCCGACCCCGGGCGTGCAGAGCCAGATGCTCGGCAAGTCGGGCGGCAACAAGTTCCAGGGCGAGATCTACCAGGACTACGAGAGCAACGGGATGATCTCCGAGAACATCGAGAAGAACCTGCCCGCGAAGTTCCTGTACAGCCCGACGAACACCGGCGGCATCCGCCTCCACAGCAACGAGACGGAGAAGTACCGCGACTTCAACATCAACCTCGGCGGCCCGATCAAGAAGGATAAACTGTGGTGGTACTTCTCGTATCGCAACCAGAAGACCTCCGTCGGCCAGCCGAACTTCATCGGTCCGATCTCCGGGACGCTGTTCGACACCAAGCTGTGGAATCCTTCAGGCAAGACCACCTATCAGATCAACCAGAACAACAAGTTGATCGGCTACTACCAGTGGGGTCAGAAGGAACAGCCGAACAGGTTGCCATCCAGCACGAACAACTACACGGGCCTGGACGCGACGCTGGCGCAGCTCTCGGGCAGCTGGATCTACAAAGGCGAGTGGAACGGCACGCTCAGCAACAGCACGTACGTCGAAGCACGATACGGCGTGTTCGGTTACTACTTCCCGCTGCAAGCGAACACGGATAGCCCGGCGTTCCAGATCGTCAACGCGCAGCTCTCGCAGTACATCAATGCGGATCAGAAAGAACAAACCGATCGGCAGCGGCGCCAGGCCACCGGGGCGTTGACCTACTTCAAGGACGGCTTGCTCGGCGGCTCGCACAACTTCAAGGTTGGCGGCGAAGTCATGATGGAGACCGGCTGGGTCGGCTACCTGCAGGCGTACGGCGGAAACGTGCGCCAGAACATCGGGAGCAACGGGCTGCCAACCAGCGTGATCATGTCGGCGCCGACGGCCACACACGTCGGGTCTCTCGGCGACGGGCCGAGCGGCAACCTGCTCAGCGTTGCGAAGCTCAACACCATCGACGCCTTTTTCACCGACCAGTACTCGATCGGACGCCTGACGATGAACCTCGGCGTGCGCTGGGATCATTACGACGTGTTCACTCCGGACCAGCGCCAGCTTGCGTATACCTTCCCGAGCGGGCTGAGTATTGCTGCGGAGACATTCAACGAGACGCACTTCACGAAATGGAACGGCGTCGTGCCCCGGCTCGGACTGAGCTATGACGTGATGGGCAACGGCAAGACGGTGTTGAAGGCGAACTGGGGCCTCTACAAGTTCAACCCGGGCGTCGGCGTCGCCCAGGACGCCAACCCGAACCAATCGCTGAAGACGATCACGTATCAGTGGACCGACACGAAGGTGTGCGGGACCTGCAACCCGGGCGACAAGCTCTATCAGCCGGGTGAGGAAGGCAGCGTGACCGGCACCGCCCTGGCAGGCGCGATTACGGTGGACCCGAATCTCGAGCAGCCCTCGTCCACTCAGGGTACGGTCTACGTCGAGCAGCAGCTCACCGAAGGCGTGGGCGCACGTATCGGGTTCGTCTATCTCGGTGTCAGCAATCAGACCGGTACCTTCCAGCCGCTGCGTCCCGCGAGCGCCTACACGGTGCCGTTCAGCGTCGCCGACGTGGGCGACGACGGGATCAGTGGAACAGCGGACGACGCGACGCGCACGTTCTACGGCATCCCGTCGGCGCTGATCTCAGCGTGCACCGGCGTCACTGCGCCGACGCCGACATGTCAGTACCCGACGAATCAGGTCGTCCAGAACAATCCGAACAACGGCAAGTACAAGACGGTCGAATTCGCGATTAACAAACGGCAGAGCCACAACTACTCGTTGAGTGCCGGCGTGGGCTACACATGGCAGCACGACTTCCCACGCGGCTACCCGAACACCCCGAACGCTCCCAGCGACTACGACTTCACGTCGTACAGCTTCAAGGCGAGCGGGTCGTACAGCGCGCCGTGGGGTATTACTGTCAATCCGGTGTTCCGGTTCCAGGCGGGTGCGAACTACGCGCGCCAGCTCACTCCGTCGGCTCCCGCGTCCTGCGCATGCACCTACAGCGCCGCGAACAGTGGACCGGCAAGCGGCCCCACAGGCTCGAGCCTCACGAACAACGTCGCCTACGTCACGCCGTACAACGCGTACCGGCAAGACAACATCACCGTCGTCGACGTTCGCGTCGAGAAGACGGTGAAGCTTGGGGACATCGCGCGGATTCGACTGTTCCTTGACGGATTCAATCTGGCAAACAAGTACGCGGCCGAGACAATCAGCTTCAGCACCGGCGCTGCCTTCCAGCAGCCGACGGCGATTCTGGCGCCTCGGACGGCTCGCATCGGGTTCCGGTTGCTCTGGTAATAACGGTCTGGTAGGTCGGGTAGGTCGGGTAGGTCGGGTAGGGCAGGTAAGTCGGGTAGGGCAGGTAGGTCGGATAGGGCAGGCAGGTCGGGTAGGGCAGGTAAGTCTCGTGGGCCGAGTGGGGTCACACCACTCGGCCTATTTTTTTTCCTCGATCACGAAGACAGAAACCGCAGAGACCGCGGAGACCGCCGAGAAACGTTTTCTCTGCAGACTTTGCGCGCTCTGCGGTTTGGTTTTTACCTGGGCGCGACGCCGAGGCCTCGAACGCGCGCGCCGATGAGACGTACGCCGACTTTCACGTCGTTCGGTTTCGATCCAACCGGCACGAGATACTCGATCAACAGCTCCGTCGTCAGCCGGTCGGCCAGCCGATCGAGCGCCGCTTGATACGACGCCGCCGTGTAGATCGTCGTGAATTCACCGTGCCGCTCTTCGGCAAGAGTTCGCAGCGGCGAACCAGGCCCAAGGGCGCCAGCCGGCTGCGCCGGGCGGTTGGCGACGACGTGCAGGATCGCCCCGCTGTCGATGACTGCCGCCATCAGGTCGTCCGTCGCACCCTGGCTCGCGTCCGCGGCGGTCGCCGACAGGATGACGATCGCCGAGAAGAGCGACCCGGTGCTTCGAATCGTCTGGCCCGCCAGCGCGGCGCCCTGCATCAACCTCGCGGCAGTCTCCTCGGGCGCGACCTCGTTGAGCCGCGCCATCACCGTACTGCGATCGTCCTCGAAGGTGGTGAGCAGCTTCGGCCCGTTGCCGAGTGTGCCGAGCGCGAGCGGCCGCTGGCCGATGCGGGCGCAGCGCCGGCTTCCTCGATCACGAAGTCGTCGGCGCTGACGTCGAGCAGCGGCCGATTCCGCGGATCCGAAACGGTCGCAAGGGCAACGCGGCTGGCGCCGGTCTGTGACTCAGCGGCTCCTGATTGCGCAACCGTTGAGACCGTCGCCACGAGCACAAGCGGGACGAGTATCACGCTATTGCGCATTATAGACGGGCGTGCGATGCGAAAATCTGGCGAAGACATCTCTTCAAAACCGCGAAAACGCGAAAAGTGGTGTGGTTGCGTTCCAGAATTTGGATCCGACCAGTTGACCGGACACGCTCTTTATGCAACAAGAATTATTGACACATATCCTCCGAGTTATGATCGCAGATGGTCAGACGGTCAAGATTTTGCTCTGTGAACAGCCGGTCTCGGTCGTGTATCCCAACCGATGCTGGGTCATTCAGATCTTCAGGAGGATCAAACGACATGAAGTCGAATTTCCGTAGCTTCTCGGCGTGCTGCGCGCGCGTCTGCGTGACAAT
>WNEY01000114.1_pt1 | contig 39124 bp, 33 predicted proteins | sample 5400531 | NCBI WGS metagenome assembly WNEY01 (sample SAMN13153338, study PRJNA577476) | soil metagenome | isolation source: 200 cm saprolite under Douglas fir tree site 1 | place: USA:California | collected 2015-04-18 | reverse complement strand
ACGACGCTCGCCTGGAGCAGGGACAATCGCACCTGCGGCTTCCGAATCGTCGGGCACGGCAACGGCTTCCGGATCGAGTCGCGCATCCCGGGCGCGGACGCCAATCCGTACTTGGCCTTCGCAGCAATGCTTGCTGCGGGACTGTACGGGTTGGACAACAAGCTCGAGCTGCCGCCGATGTTCGAGGGGAATGCCTACGCCGAGGCCGACCTGCCCCGCGTTCCCTCGACGCTCCGCGAGGCGATCGAGGCCCTCGAGCGCTCGACGATGGCCCGCGAGACGCTCGGCGACGAGGTCGTCGAGCACTACCTGAACTACGCACGCACCGAGCAACGGTTGTTCGACCAGACGGTGACCTGCTACGAGCGGGAGCGGCTCTTCGAGCGCGGCTGACCGGACCGAACGGCCTCGCCTACCTAGTGCCGTCCTGTGGTCAGGTCGAGCGCCGGCGCGCGCTCTGGCAACGCCACGAACGGTCTCGATGCGGACGGGTGAAGGCGGTGCAGCGGGCCAAGGGGATGGCCCGCTGCTTGAACCACGACCGCCGAGCTCCGCCTAGGCGACCGCCGTGCCGCTGTCCGCGTCGGAGCCGGCGTCCGCGACCTGGATGGCCGTGCCGCCGGGGCTGTCGCCCTTGTCGGCATCGGTCTCCGCGAGGTAGTCCGGGATGTAGAAGTGGGAGCTGCCCGCATGGTGGGTGTAGTCCCAACGGACAACTCCCTCACCGGCCATGTCCGGGGGAGCAAGCGCGGCGTTGGCGTTCGCGACCGCGTCCCACTGCGCGATGAAGTCGGCGATCGACCACGCCGCGACCGTCGCGTCCGTGACGCCGAGGTTGTGCGCCCAGAGCCGCTTCCGGAATGACGCGGCGAGCTTCGAGTCGTCGATCGCGACATTGAGCTCGCTGTCGAGCTGGAAGCTGCGTTCGTTCGCGTTCGCCGAGCCGATCGTCATGTAGCGGTCGTCCGCGAGCAGGAACTTCGAGTGGACGGCGCGCTGCGTCATCGTGTACACCGCGGCGCGGTTTCCGTACGCCTTCACGATGCGGTCGAAGAACTCGTGCTGGAGGTAATTGCCGTGCTGCGTGACCTCGTCTTCTCCTTCCTCCGGCACGTCGACGACGACGAAGATGGCGACGAGGTTCACGTTCGCCTTCCCTTTGGCGACGATCCAGTCGGCGAGGTCGAGCGAGCGGAAGTACTGGTTCTCGAAATAGAGGAAGCTGTCGGCTACGCCGACGATGTTGTGGTAGATCTGCTTGACGTTGTCCTGGTTGGTCGTGAAGCCGAAGGTGGCGTCCGAGGACACCGTCCGCTCCATCTGGATGTCCTCCTGCTCCCGCTCCGGCTCGGCGTCGATCTCGCCGTCGGTCGGCGGTGACGGCACGGGCAGCGTCGCGTAGCCGCTCCACGGGGACGACGGCGGCGCCACGGTCGAGTTGCCGCTCTCGCGGTTCCACCGCAGCGCGAACTCCTTCTCGAGGTCGCGAGCGATCGGGCCGCGCAACTTGACGTGGATGTCGTGCCAGCCCGCGAGTCCGCTGTAGCTCCACGCCGCGGGCGTCTTGCGGCTCTCGATGTCCAGGCCGCCGCAGAAGGCGATCGTCTCGCCGCCGCGCTTGACGACCATGAACTTCTGGTGATGGCTGCCGATGTTGATGCTGCGCAGCTGGCCGGCGAAGATCGCGCGCACGGGGCTGTACGTCACGGGCTGCATGCTCACGACGTACTGCAGGTTGTCCTTGATCCCCGCGGGGAGGACGTTGATCCACGCGTCCATGCGCGCCATCCACGCACGCACCATCGCGCGCGACGACCCGGAGATCGCGTCGAAGTCCGTTTGGAGGATCCGGACCTTCACGCCTTCCGCCGCCTTCGCCGCGAAGAGGCCGCCCCACGTCCTCATGCCGCGGTAGGTGCCGCCGGTGAGCGGCGTCGCCGGCTCGAAGTACCACGCCGAGAGGTAGACGCTGTCGCCTTCCGTCGTCGTTTGCACGAAGGACTGCATCAGGTCGAGCGGCTCCGTCTTGTCCACCGGCGGGTTCGACGAGCGGCCGTTGATCAGCGGCTCCGCATCGCCGCGCGTCACCGGCTGGATGTAGTCGGTGTAGCTGCTCGAGCTGTTCGGCGCGAGGAAGATCGTTCCCGCGCCCGGGGCGGGCGTGAAGCTAAGGCTCTCCGCCGCCGGCGCCTGCACGGGCAGGCGGGTGACGATCCCGTCGGCGATCGCGACCGCGAGCTGCTGCTTGTAGTTGTCGTGCGACAGCCTGTCGGCCTCGTCGGGGTTGGTCAGGAACGCGAGCTCGACGAGCGAGGCCGCCGTGTTCGCGGCGTGCCGCGCCGGGAGCAGGACGCCGAAGTCCTCCTCACGTACGCCGCGGTCGCGCGCGTTCGTCACGTTGATGACGCGGTCGAGCACCGATCGCGCGAGGTCGTGGCTCGCCTGGCTCGCGCGGCGAGCGACCCACGCTTCGGAGCCGTCGACGTTCGTATCTCGCCAGCCGTTCAGGTGGATCGAGACGAAGACGTCGGCGTTCGCGTCGTGCGCGATCTTGGCGCGGTCCGCGAGTGAGCGGTTGTCGTCGCCGTTGCGCGTCAGGATGACGTTGGCGCGGTTTCCGAGCAGCGCTCCGACGCGGCGTCCGATGTCGAGGGTGACGTCCTTCTCCATCAGCCCGTTCGGGCCGGTGGCGTTGTTCGGCGACGAGCCGCCCACTGCAGTGGACCCTCCGTGGCCGGGATCGATGACGACTGTCGGGGGCATCGCGAACCTCCTAGACGGTGGCGGTGATGGCGCCGTAGTAGTTGGAGTCGAAGACGTTCTTGCGCAGCCGGACGTGGACGTTCGACCCCCACGTCCAGCAGTCGAACTCGACTTCGTCCGGCGTCGGCTCGGTGATGTACGACTTCAGCACGACGAAGTGGTTCGGGAACGCGCTGAGGATGAACTCGTCGGACTTCTTGTGGCCCGCGACGGCTGCGGACGTGAGGATGTGCGCATTGATGAGCATCACCACATCCGTGTCGGGAGCGGGGCGGAGGCCCTCGGCGTGCGCGACGCCTTTCGTGAAGTACCAGTTCCCCTCGTCGACGACCGTCCGATGCATCCCGAGCGCCTTGAACCACCCCTTGATCTCGCCGGGCGTCGTCAGCGACGCGACGTCTTCGTCCGGCATCCCTTCGAAGTCGAGGAAGGTGTTCGACGCGTCGCGCAACGCGCTCATCGCGACCCAGTCCGCCGACGGGCAGATGAAGTCCGCAGGATTTCCGCCCGCCGGGGTCTTCGCCTGCATCGCCGGCACGGCGCGCCCGTAGTAGTCCTGGTGGCGGAGGTCCTTGCCGGCCTTGATCGACTTGCTCCCGAACAGGGCGGCGCCGTTGTCGTACATCCCGCAGAGGTAGCGGGCGAACGCCATCGGGTCGCGCTCGATCCACACCCGGTGCACCGCCGCCGGCCCGCAGAGCCCGAGCGCGCCCTGCTCCACGAGCGTCGGGTCGTTGATCAGCTGGGTCGCGCGGTCGGCGACGTCACCTCGCGTGGGTGTGAACACGCCCGCGGACGTCTCCGCCCGGAACGCATCGACGATTGCGATCGCGTCCGCCTGCGGCGTCCCGAGCGCGAATGCCGCGAGGGACTCGGCGGTCGCCGAGCCGTTCGTCGGCAGGCTCGCGGCGATTCCATCGGCGATTGCCTGCGCGAGCTGCTGCTTGTACTCGTCGTGCGACAGTCGCTCCGCTTCGGACGGATTGGTGAGGAACGCGACCTCGACGAGCGAGGCGGCGGTGTTCCCGGCGTGCCGCACGGGAAGGAGGACGCCGAGGTTGTCCTCGCGCACGCCGCGGTCCTGCGCGTGCGTGGCGCCGACGACGCGGTCGAGCACCGTGCGCGCGAGCGTGCGGCTCGCCGGGCTCGCGCCGTGCGCGACCCAGGCTTCGGAGCCGTCGACGTTCGCGTCCCGCCAGCCGTTCATGTGTATCGAGAGGAAGACGTCCGCGCTCGCGTCGTGCGCGACCTTGGCGCGGTCGGCGAGCGAGCGGTTCTCGTCGCCGCTGCGCGTGAGGATGACGCTCGCGCGGTTGCCCAGCAGCGTCGCGACCCGGCGGCCGAGGTCGAGCGTGACGTCCTTCTCGAGCAACCCGTTCGGGCCGACGGCGTTGTTCGGCGACGAGCCGCCCGTCGGGCTGGTGCCGCCGTGGCCGGGATCGATGACAACTGTCGGGGGCATTCCTTCCTCCTTGCTATTGGTCGGCGGGCGGCTGCCAGTCCACGCCGGTGTCGTTGGGCGGCGGCGGATTCCGGGTCGGCTCGATCAGCCTGCAAGTCCAGCCGGCCGAGTTGAGCGTCAGCTCGTGGAAGGCACCGTCACGGTCGCGGCAGACGACGAACGCGGCCGGCTGCCCGCCGTCGGTGCCGACGGACACGCCCGGGTCGGCGGCGGCGCGGTCCGTGCACGGAAGCGGGGCGTTCGTGAAGCCCCCGGCGCCGTCGCCGGCGATCTCGTGCAGCCGTCCGTCAGTCCGCCGATAGACGACGTGGGGGACGCCGTTCAGCACGAACGCCGCCGGGTTGCCTGCGCACGTCGGCGCGCCGGGCGACAGCGGCTGGTCCGTGACCGTCTGGTCGTTCCGGTCAAGCTGGTGGATCTCGCCACGCAGCGCGCGGTAGACGACGCGCGTGCGGCCGTCGGAGCCGGTGTACGTGGTCGGCTGGTAGGTCGCCGCCGGTGCGCCTGAGCGGTCGGTCAGGTCGACCTTGTTCCACTGTGCGCCGTCCCGCCAGGCATCGACGAGGTGGCCGTCGGATCCGGTGCGCCCGACGACGTGCAGGTTGCCGCCGGAGACGTACGCCGCGGGATTGCCCGAGGCCGCGTCGATTCCGGCGCCGGCCGTGAAGTCGGGCATCGGAAGCTGCCACGTCCCGCCTCTGTTGGCGAGCAGATGGATGTGGTCGTCCTCGCCCCAGTACACGATCAGCCGGTCTGTTCCGTCCACGACGTAGGAGAAATGGCCCACAGGCCGGGCTCCCGTGATCGTCAGGTTCTCGGGCGCGACCGACGCACCACCGCCGCGGGCGATCTCGTAGAGGTTGCCGTCGTCGCGGCTGCGGTACGCCACGTACTGCCGATCACCGATCTCGCAGGCGGCGACGTCCCCCGCTGCCCACGGGGCCTGCCGCGTGTTCGGATCCTGTGCCATGTCGGTGAGGCTCGCTTCGAGCCAGAACCCGAGGAAGCTGAGCACCTTGATCTCGCCGTGCTCGTCGGCGTAGGCGACGAAGCGCACGCTGTCGCCGTGCGGCGCGGGGCGACCGAGGTCGGCGAATCCGCGCAGGACGTGGATGCCGCCATTGGCGACGTTGAGATCCGACTCCTGCAGCTTGCCGCTCTTCTTCCTGACCCGTGCGAGGATCGGGAACTCGGTCGGCGTGTAGTCACCCGAGTACTGCCAGATCGCCCAGTCGCTCCACGGCCCGGGCAGCGCCGGCTGGGACGTCAGCCGCTTCCGGTAGCGGGAGTTCTCCGGGAGGAAGTACTGCTTGACCCAGAGCGGGTAGTCGCCGAAGCGGCCGAAGGACCCGTCGCCGCCGACGGAGTCCTGCCAGACCACGTCGCTCGTGTAGATCATGGGCACACGGCCCGACCGCGTCTCCAAGCGGTCGAGGAACGCCTCCATCGGGGCGAGCCAGTCCGCGCCCCGCCACCCCAGGTTCGGAGGCGGGCTGACCGTGTCGACGTTGTTCTTGTGCTCGAAGTCGTAGCTCGGCGGGAGATTGCCGGGCAGCACGCGCCCGACGACGTCCATGAAGTAGTCCGCCTGGTCGCGGAAGTAGGCCGGCGCGTCTGCCAGGGCCGGCGCTGCCGCCTTCGGCTCGTGCGTCGTGCCGTAGTGGTACGCGCCCACGAGGACGTGGTTCGCGCGCCCGTCCGCGTAGCGCCCAGCAAAGGAGGCGCCCGTGATCGAGTCGGACAGCGTCCCGTCGTCTGTGAAGTACGTGCCCTCCGTCGCCTTGAAGATCGCGAAGCTCAGCGCGTCCGCGCGGAGGTCGGCCCAGCTCGGGATCCCGTCGCGCGTGTCGACGTCGATACCGTCCACCGGTGGCTGCGCCGCAGCGACCGCCAGCGCCGACGACGTCGCTGCCGGCGTCGTGACGCGCGCGATCACCGCGCCGTAGTAGTTGGGGTTGAAGACGTCCTTGCGGAGCCGCACGTGCACGACTGCACCCCACGTCCAGCAGTCGAACTCGACCTCGTCGGCCGTCGGCTCGGTGACGGCCGACTCGAGCACGACGAAGTGATTCGGGAACGCGCGGCCGATGAACTCGTCCGACTTCTTGTGCCCATGCACGGCGCTCGACGTGAGGATGTGCGCGTTGATCAGCAGCACCACGTCGTTTTCCGCGCCCGGCTGCAACGCCTCGGCGTGGTCGAGCCCTTTCGTGAGGAGAAAGTTCCCCTCGTCGCTGACGCTCGCGTACAGGCCGGTGGAGCGCAGCCACGCGGCGACCTCCGACGAGGACGTTCCGGCAGCGTACTCCTCGTCGGGCAGTCCCTCGAAGTCGAGGAAGATGTTCGACGCGTCGCGGAGCGCGCTCATCGCGACCCAGTCGGCCGAGGGGCAGACGAATTGCGCCGTATCCGCGCCGGCGGGGGCGACTGCCTGCATCGCGGGGACGGCGCGTCCGTAGTAATCCTGGTTCCGGAGGTCGCTGCCCGCACTGATCGAGTTGTCGCCGAACGACGCCGAGCCGGTGTCGTACATCGTTGTCAGGTACGTGGCGAACGCCTTCGGGTCTCGCTTGATCCAGAGCCGGTGGACGGCCGCAGGGCCGCAGAGCCCGAGCGCGCCCTGTTCGACGAACGTCGGATCGTTGACGAGCGCGAGCGCACGGTCGGCAACGTCGTCGCGCCGCGGCGTGAATGCGCCGGTGCTCGTCTCCGCGCGGAAGGCGTTGACGACGTCGATCGCTTCTTGCTGCGCGGTCGTCGTCAGCGCCGTCGCCGTGGCCGCCGTGCCGTTGGTGCGCAGCTGCGCCGTGATGCCGTCGGCGATCGCCAGCGCGAGTGCCTGCTTGTATTCGTCGTGGGTGAATCGGCTCGCCTCATCGGGGTTCGTCAGGAAGGCGACCTCGAGCAGGGAAGCCGCGGTCCGCGGGCCCTGGCGCTGCGGGAGCAGGACGCCGAAGTCCTGCTCACGGACGCCGCGGTCGTGCGCGTGCGTGACGGTGAGCACGCGGTCGAGCACGCTGCGGGCGAGCGCGTGGCTCGCGCCGCTCGCCTGGCCGGCGACCCACGCTTCGGAACCGTCGACGCTCGCGTCCTTCCAGCCGTTCAGGTGGATCGAGAGGAAGACGTCGGCGTCGGCGTCGCGTGCGATCTTCGCGCGGTCGGAGAGGGAGCGGTTCTCGTCGCCGGTGCGCGTCAGGATCACGTTCGCGCGGTTGCCGAGGAGCGCGGCCACGCGGCGGCCGATGTCGAGCGTGATGTCCTTCTCGAGCAAGCCGTTCGGGCCGACGGCGTTGTTCGGCGAGGATCCGCCGGCGGCGGCAGAGCCGCCGTGGCCCGGATCGATGACGACGGTCGGTGACATCCCTCTTCCTCCGTTCACGGTTGCGTTGCCGGCTGCTTCGCGCCGCTGCCGGACTGCGGTGTGTTCGCCACGGGATTGGGTGTGTTGCCTTGGATCGCGCCGATCATCTGCGGCGTCGCCATCCGCTCCAGCGGCAGGTAGTCGCTCTTGAAGCGCAGGTCGACCTCGCCGCTCAGGTCGGTTGTGAGATTGATCGAATCGGTCGAGTCCTTCTTCGTCGAGGTCACGTACGTGACCGTGTTGACGGTCGCGGCGCCGCCGAAGCCGAACCAGCCGCTCGCCGCGGTCGTGTTCGTCTCGTCGAACTCGCTCGCCGTGGACGCGGACCCGTAGTCGTGTGCGTCGATGTGAAAGCCCATCGTCGCGCGGATGCGTCCGCTCGTGACGACGATGCGGTTGACGCCCATCATCACCATCGCCGAGAGCAGCTGCTGGCGGCCGCGCGCCATCTTGCGCCGCGCGGCGGGGACCAGCGTCTCCTCGGCGGTGTCGTCGGAGAGCGCGACGTCCTCGGGCAGCTCGAGATCCGTCTTGAAGTCGGGCTTCGGCCGGTTGTCCGAGCCGTCGCGCACGACGACCTTCGGCGAGCCGTCGCTCGTGTCGACGCGGAAGTGCCCCGGATACTGCGCGGCGAGGTAGTCGCGCGCCTGGTTGTCCGTGATGTTGTCCGCCATGAACTGGTCTACGGTCTTTGCAACGTTGGCGACCAGCTCGGCGTACGCCTCCATTTGCTTGATCGAGGCGTCGACGATCGCGTTGTACGTCCCGCGGATCAGATCGGCGACGAAGGTCGGGAACTGGATCGCATTCAGCGTGGCGGCCGTGACCTTTGCGGCCTCGCGCACCGCCCGCGGGCTGAACTCGTCGGCCGGCGGCGGTGGCGGCTGGCTCGGTGCCGCAGCCGCGCGCGCGAGCGGCTGCTGCGACGGAGCCGCGGCCGCTTCGGCGAATGGCGCAATCGTCCGGCGGACGAACATCGGCACCTGGTCGAGCTGCTCGGTGAGCGCAAACTCTTCCTGGAGCAGGGCCGCGGTGTAGGCCGCGATCTTCACGAGGTTGAATGCGAGCTGCTTGCGCCGGTCGCGCGGCAGCTCCCAGAAGGTGCGGCTGGACTCGAGCGGCGCGCGGACCTCGGCGCGGGCGAGGTCGAGGACGGCCGGCGAGATCTCGAGCCCGTCGGGCGAGGGTGTGGTCGCATAGGGACCGGGGAGCGTCTCGCTCGCCGGAGTGGGCGCGTACGTGGTCACCGGCACGGCCTCCTTCCGTTCATTTGCCCGGTTCCGTTGGAGTCGGCGGCTTCGCCGGCTGATCCGCCGGCTTCGCCGCCGTATCGGTCGGCTTCGTCGTGTCCGCCGGCTTCGTCGTGTCCGCCGGCTTCTTCGTCGTGTCGCCCGGCGGCGTCGCCGGCTTCGCCGTCGTATCCGCCGTTTTCTTCGTCGCGTCCGCCGGCTGCGCGGGCTTGGACACGGGCGCAGGCGTCGTCGGCGCTGCGGGCTGCTGTGCGGGCGGCAGCGTCGCAAACGGCGTCTGCGACGGCTGGCGCGGCGGCCCCATGGGCTCGACGGGCCGTGGCGGCGACGTGTCGCCCCACGGGATTGGGGGCGTCATCGGCGCGTTCGCCGCCGGCACCGGCGTGTTGCCGCGGATCTTGTCGATGCCGGCCGCGGTCGCGAAGCGCTCGATCGGGAAGTAGTCGCTCTGGAAGTGGATCTCGACCTCGCCCGTAAGATCCGTCTGCGTGTTCAGCTCGGCGTTCGAGTCCGCCTTCGTGGAGCTGACGTACGCGACCGAGACGGACATCGACGCCGACCACGGGCCGTAGCCGAAGCTGCCGGCGGCGGCGACGCGCGTGTCGAGCTGGGACGCGCTCTCGGCATGTGCGGTGTCGCGCGTGTTGATGTGAAACCCCATCGTCGCGCGGATCTTTCCGCCGGTGACAACGATCCGATTGATCCCCATCAGAACGAGCGTCGACAGGACCTTCAGCCGGCTCTGCGCGAGCTTGCGTCGCGCCGCGGGGACGAGCGTCTCCTCGAGCGCGTTCTCGTCCGTAGGATCGACGCTCTCGGTCAGGTGGAGGTCGGCGGTGAAGTCCGGCGGGTCCCCCTCTGGTTGGTTTTCGGCCGGCGCGGCCTTGCCCTCCTTCACCTGGATGTGCCGCGGATATCGCTCCGTGAGCCACGAACGCGCGTTGTCGTCGGAGACGTTGTCGTGCATGAACTCGTCGACCGTCTTGCTGACGTTCTCGAGCAACTGCATGTACGACTCCATCTGCTTTTGCGACGAGTCGGAGATCGCGTTGAACGTTCCCTTGATCAGGTCGGAGACGAAGACGGGGAACGCGACCGCGCGCAGTGTCTCGGTCGTCACGCGTCCCACCTGGCTCGCGGCTGCGGGCTTGAAGTCGTCGGCCGCGCTCTGCGCGGCCGCGACCGGCCGGCGCACGCGGAGGAGCGGCCGCTGTCCGAGGAGTTCCGACTGGTACCAGTCGTCGCGGACGAGCTCCGCGAGATAGGAGCCGACGCTGACGAGGTTGCGCGCAAGCGCCACGCGGTCCGGTGCGTCGAGCGCGCGAAAGCGCTCGTTGGTGGAGAGCAAGCCGCGCACGGCGTCGCGCACGACGCGCACCGTCGCCGGATGTGGCGTGATTGCGTCCGCGGACGGAGGATCGGCGAACGCCCCCGGCAGCGCGGGCGGCAGGCGCACGGGCTCGACGGCGACGGCCGACATCTCACGCCGCCGCCTGCATGGGCGCATCGAGGCCCGCTGCGTGCAGCCACATCGACGCGGTTACAGCGACCGGGTCGCTGAACGTCACCAGGGGCACGTGGGCGATGGTCTGGTCGAGATGCGGCAAGGTGTTGCCGAGCCAGACGAGCACCTTCTGACCGGCCAGGCCGATGTCGATCAGGCGCTGCACGTCCGGCGCACCCTTGCCGAGGATGTTCACGATCGTCTGCTGCAGCGACCGCGCGCCGACGAGCGCGCCGATCGCGGGGTCGCGCAGGACGTCGACGGCATACCGAACCTGGTCCTCGAGCCGGCGCGCCGCGAGCAGTGTGTTGCCGAGCGCCCGCGTGGCCAGGTTGCCGAGCAGCGCCTGTGCCGCGAGCTCGACGCTCGCCTCGAGAGTCCCATAGCCCGCCGTCGGCGTGGCGTCGGCGTAGCGCGCAAGTGCGCGGCAGAGCGACGCCAGCAACGACATGAACTCGCGGTTCGTGAGCGCGCCGGTGTCATTGGTCGCAGCCGGCCCGATTCCGAACAGCCGGGCGTAGATCTGGACGCGCCCCGCGCGGTCGTACCATTGGTGCTCCCGCGTCGCGAAGTCCTCCAGCTTCGCCGCCGTTTCGTAGCTCTCGATGTTGAGCGTGTAACGCTGCTCGGCGAGGAGTTCCGCGATCGGGACGACTCCCGCCTGCTCGAGTTCCGCCGCGAGATAGAGCGCGGCGAAGACGTTCACCGTCGACGCGCTCGGCAGGTCGGCCGGCGCCGGCTGGAGCGCCGGCAGGTCGAGCCGGAGCGGGTCGTCGCCGGCGGGAACACCGTTCGCACCCGCGCCCATGGCGTTCGCCGCGAGCGCGAGCCCGGCGAGGAGCGTCGGGCGGGCCTGCACTCTCACCGGCTCACCGTGCCGGCGCGGGCGTCGCCGGTGGTTGCAACGGCGGCGGGAGCGGCGGTGGGCCGGTCCCGCTTGCTGCCGGCTGCGCGCCGATGTTGCGCCCGGTGCCGACGGCCTGACCGGCGATCTTGTCCACGCCGATGATGTCCGCCATCTTGTCGAGCGGGAACGTCTCGCTCTTGAAGCGGACGTTCACCTCGCCGGACAGCTTCGTGTGCAGGTCGACCTCTGCGGCCGAGCTCTCCGTCTTCGTCGTCGCGACCGAGAAGTTCGACGTGTAGTCCTGCGTCACCGTCGGGCTGAACCAGCCGCTCGACTCCTTGTGGTACTTGTACTCGTCGCTGAAGCTGGCGGTCTCCGACGCGCTCTTCGTGATCTTGTCCTTCGTGTCGAGCTGGAACAGGACCTTCGCGTTGATCATCCCGTCCGTGACCACGAGGCGGTTGATCCCCATCAGCACCATCGTCGCCAGCAGGTGCTGCCGGTCGAGTGCCATGCGCTGACGCGCTGCGGGCACGAGCGTCTGCTCGGCGGTGTCCTCGTCCAGGGTGTCGACGGGCTGCGGGAGGCCCAGATCCTTCATGAAGTTCGGCATCTCCGCATCGCCGGCGCCGTCCTTCGGCTTCAGCTTCGGCTTGTCACCCGAGGTGTCGACCTGGAGTTGGTCGGGATACTGTTGCGCGAGGTAGTCGCGCGCGTTGTTCTCCGTGACGTTGTCGCGCATGTACTCGCCGACGCTCTTCGTCACGTTCTTGAGCAAATCCCCGTACGCGTCCATCTGCCTGATCGACGCGGTCACGATCGCGTCGAACGTGCCGTGGATCAGGTCGGACACGAACTTGGGGAAGTCGACCTTCTGCACCTCCTCCGTGAACGCTCCGACGCCTGCCTCCCCGGCGGTCGCGCCGCCGCCGCGTCCAAACTCGGAGCTGGCCGTGTCGGGCGGCGGCGGCGCATCGGCGAGCGCGCGCGCAGGCGCACTTGTCCCGTTGCCGTTCTCGCCGTCGACGAGGTACAGCCCGGTCGTGACCATGTCCTGCGCAATCGCGCGCTTGACGTCCTGCGGCATTGCGTGCCAACCGGGCGACTTCCTGAGGATGTCGTGCACGTTCTTGCGGACCTCGCGCAGCGCCTCCGGGTTCACGGCCCGCGGAGGCGGCGGCGACGTTTGCGTTGTGAGCGTCGTCATCGCCGCCTCCTACCGCACCACGCCGACGGCCTCGGGCCCGGCCCACGCACCGTTGCCGTCGACCGCCCGCGACTCGGGCTCCTCGATCACGGCGGGACGCAGGTTGAGCGCGATCCGCGCCGGCAGATCGGGACGCACGACGAACGACAGCATCGAGAAGCTGCCCGGCCCCTGGTAGCCCTCCTGCGTGAACGCAGACAGCCAGTTGCGCCACGCGCGAACACTGCGCGGCCGCTCTGCCATCTGCATCTGCAGCAGCGGCGTGAGCGGGTCCGGCACGTCCGGGAGCCGGTCCAGGTCGATGTCGAGGCGCATCTCGAGCCCGACGTGCGTCGGCCGGAGCGTGATCGTCGCCGCGCCGGGCGGGAGGACGAACCGCGCGCCGAGGACGAACGCGCACGCGCTCATCAGCGACCCGTGCTGATGCCCGAGCCCGAGCTCGCGCATCAGCGGCTCGAGCGCCGCCAGCGGTAGCGCGTTCGTCATCTCGAACGTGAGCTGCTGGCTGCCCGTGCTGCGTCCGACGTGGATCGTGCTGCACGCCGGGCGCAGCCCGGGCAGGAGGTCCATCGCCGCACGCGCGACCCGGTAGAGCGGTGCAGGCAGCGAGTCCATCAGCGACGGGCCCCATTCGTACGAGACGAGCGTCTCGTTCAGGCCGGCCTCGTCGAACGACGCGCCGATCTCGGCGCCCCAGCTGGACGCGCCGTATCCCGAGCCGCGTGCCTCCTCCGAGCGTGCTCGAAGCCACGACTCGGCCTCGCGGCCGATGTGCCGCCGGACGAGGTCCGTGACGGCCTCGGTCCCCGCGCTGATGCGGTGATGCGCGGGTGCGAGCGGGCCTCCCACTCCGAGATTGAGCGCGAGGTTGCGCGGAGCGAGCTCGGAGTAGTGCGCGGCCAGCGGTTCGGGATGTTTCCAATACGCCCGATGGCCGGCCTCGAGCGGCAGCGCTTCGTGCAAGAGCCGCCCGAAACCCGCCGCGAGCGGGCTCGCGGTTCCGAGGCGGAGGCTTGCCTGCTCGAGCAGCCGCTCTGCCTTGATTGCGGGTGCCTCGTGGGGCATCGGTCTCACCTCCTCTCCGCTAGCTGCCCGACGGCATGACGATGCTCTTCAGCTGGTCGATCGAGGGCGTCTGCCCTTGCATGACCATCTGCTTCAGCTGCTCGAGCCCCGCCTGGCCGTTCGTCGACGCCGACGGCGCCGACAGCGTCGGGATGCTCGGAGCGAACTGCGCCTCGACCGGCTGTGAGAGCTGCTCGACCGCGTCGTCCTTGATCCCGAGCACCGCGATGTAGTTGCCGGCCTGCCGGATCAGCTCGTCGCGGTCCTTGTCCCCGATGTCGGCGGACGTACCGGGGTTGTTGGCCGGCCCAAGAGGCGCCGGCGCGACCGGCGGATGAGCGTGGAGCTGTTTCTCGCTCTGGGCGATGACGACCTCCGTCAGGTAGCGGACCTCGTGGCCGAGGGACTCGAAGCCCTTACCGAGTGTTTCGACCGAATTCGCCGGGTCGTTGAAGAGCGACTTGCCCGTCGACCCGGACCACTTGTCCGAGTAGGCCGCGATCAGGTCGAGCATCGTCTTGCCGGCGGCCGCCATCGTCCGCCACTTGACGATGTTCGGCACCGCGCCGAGCTCCTGCGACACTCGCTCGACGACCTTCCACGGGCCGTTCACGCCGTACGCCGACTGGATGTCCGGCGTGTTCAGGACCTCGAACGCCTTCTTGATGTGGTCGGCGATCCTGCGGGCCGCGAACTGAGTGCCGCCCCAGCCGTACAGGGACGCGTTCGCGGCGAGGTTCCGGCCGCTCTGGCGGACCTGCTCACCGGTCAGCGCGAGCGCGTTGCGCCGTTGCGTCCCGACGATGTCGCCGAGCCGCTGCTGGCGGTCGTACTCAGCGAGGTTCGCGACGAACCGCGTGAACAGGTTGTTGAACTGCGTGTTCGGCTGGACCTCGGTCGACACCTCGCCGCCGGGTGCGCCGAGGACGCGCCCGTACTGCATGTGGCGGGCCGACGGCGTGAGCCGGAGCTCGCTCGTCCAGTACAGGTTGTCGAGCGTCTTGCTGCCACGCCCGAACCCGACCGGCAGCTGCCCGTTCCACCACGTCTCCATGATCCGATCGACCACGTCGAAGACGCGGGCCTGCTCCAGGTGGTACGCGGCGAAGATCACCGCGACGGACTGGATGTTCGGTCCGCGGATGTCGTCCGGAGCCGCTGCGCTGCCCGAGCCCGTGAGGTCGGGGATGTCCAACCCGCCGGCCGCCTGCGGTCCTTTGGCGACGTACTCGTCGTCGTAGACGCGGATCTGGCTGGTGAACGTCGGATCGCCGTACGGAGTCGTGTCCGCGTTCTCGATCAGCTTGCGCGAGACGAACGCGAGCTCCTGGTAGTAGACGACGCCGTGCGTCTTGTGTCCCGGCTGGTCGGCGATCCACCGTGAGACCTTGACGTAGACATCCTTGTTGTCCGTCAGGTCGGTGGTCTTGTCGATTTCCTCGCCGCGCTGCTGCTTCACTCGGCCGTCGGCGTTGACCGTCTGCCCCTCGGATTCGCCGCGGACGTCCCAGAACGTCGCGTCGAACGTCGCCGAGGTCGGGTCGGTCGCGTCCTCGAGCACGAGCATGCCGACGATCGCGCCGAACAGCGCCTCCTCCTTGCTCACGCTCGTCCCCGAACGCTTCAGCCGCTGCCAGACCTCGTCGACGAAGCTGTCCTGCGCGTCCTTCGTCTTGATGCTCTCGGGGATCTCTCTCGGATCGAACTCGAAAATCATCTCTTACCGTCCTTTCGTATCTGCGGGTCGTGCTGCTTCGATCGCGTCGTCATCCGGGCCTCCGTTCTGTCGGGGGAGCCGAACTTGGTCCGGCGCGAGGCGGGGCGCGTTGGGCGCGCTCGGGGGCGGCTCCGTCAAACGTGCGGCGGCTCATGCCGCCACCTCCGCGTCGAGCCTGCGAACGGCCGCCTCGACGTTCAGCAGTCCAGCACCGGTCTCGCTGCGTACGGCGTCCGGAAGCGGGGTCGCCGACGAGACGAGCAGGTTCCGCACCTCGGTCGGCATCAACGTGCGGCCGCGACTCAGTGCGCGCGCGGCGAGCAAGGCCGCCGCGCCGGTCACGAACGGCGCCGCGTACGAGGTGCCGCTTCCCTCGCGCAGGCCCTCGATGCCGGCGCTGACGATGTTCTCGCCCGGCGCGCACAGCGCGACGTGGTCGCCGAAGCTGGAGAAGCTCGAGCGCCGTCCGTCCTCGCCGACCGAGCCGACGGCGATCACCTCCGGTAGCGCAGCGGGATAGAAGCGCTCGGCGACACCGGAATTCCCGCTGGCGGCGACGAGGATGCACCCGTAGCGTTCCGCGTAGGCGACGACGGCCTGCTGCGGCTTCGGGCCTTCCGCGTCGACGTCGTGCTCGGAGGTGCCGAAGCTGAGGTTGGCAACCATCGCGCCTAGGTCGATCGCGACCTTGAAGCCGGCATTGATGTTCGCCTCCGCACCGATGCCGGCCGGCCGCCGCGCGCCGCCGCTGAATGCCGCGGCGAGGACGCGGATCGGGAGCAGCAGCGAGCGGCCGCCGACCCCGGGCGGCAGCTCCCAGCCGGTGGCGCCCACAATCCCGCCGACGTGCGAGCCGTGCCCGACGTAGTCCGTCGGCGTGAAGTCGTCCCCGCGGGAGTCGCCGACGAGCCGCAGGCCGGCCGCTTCGTCGACGCCGAGATCGACGGTGTCGTAGCCGGCGAGCAGCTTGCGCTGAAACTCGGGATGGCCGATCGAGATGCCGGTGTCGACGAGACCGACGGTCACGCGTTCGTCGCCCGGCTCGAGCTTGTGCGCCTGCGGCGCGTACACGCGCTCGTGCGGCGCCCACGCGATGTCCGCGGGCGCGTGCGCGTCCGGAGCGAGCGCGAGCGCGGCCTCGAACGGCGCGGTCGCGAGCGTCTGCACGGTTGCGGAGTCCACGGCGTGGAGCGCGCGCAGCCGGTCGACGACGCGCTGGGCCGCCGGCGCGTCCGCGATCTCGACCTGATACGTCCGTGCGAGCCCGAGCTCCTGCTCGGCCTCGTTCCAGCGGAGATGGTGCTCTCCGGCGCGGCCGAGCGAGGCGCGCGCGCCGTAGACGCAGAGCACGCGGAAGCCCCCGCCTTCTCGGAGCGCCCGGTCGACGGGGCCGCCGTCGATCGTCGAGACGGGCCGCGCCGCGCCGATCAGGTGGTCGAGGTAGCTCGGCACATGCGCGGCGGCTTCGCCGGCGCGGCACGTCAGCAGCAGGTGGCGCGCGCGCTTCTTCACCGTGACTCCTCCGGCTCCCACTGCGAATTCCCGTTGCCGTCGTGCTCGACGTGCACGTCGTAGCGCACGGGCTCGTCGTCACCGAGGTCGATCTCGAGCGCGCCGCTCCGCAGGTCGCGCGGTAGCTTCACCACGAGCCGGTCGTCCTCCGCTTCGGCGGTCTCGAGCGGCCGGCCGCCGAAGCGGACGGTCGGCGTGCCGCCGTCGCCGAGCAGGTTGCGCCCGACGAGCTGGAGCCGTTGCGTCCCCGGCGCGATCTGCAGCACGGGCGTGTCCGACGCAGGCTCCTCGGCCGGGGCGGGTGCGGGTGCAGCGGTCTCGGGTGCAGCCTGCACGGGCGCCGGCGCGACGTGGAAGAGCTGCGGCCTGCCGAGGCGCAGCGCTTCGCGCAGCCGGTCGGCCGGGACGAGACCCTCCGTCAGGCGCGCGATCCCGTCGACGCCGGCGCCCGACGCGCGCAGCGCCTGCAGCTGCGCGACCGTGCGCACGCCGATCCGCTCGAGTTGCCGCTGCTCGTTCGGCTTCAGCCCGACCTCCTTGAGCGTCGGGGCCTGCGCCATGGCGAGCGAGACGGTGTTCTCCTCGATCATCGGGCGCGTGATCGTGGTGAACGAGAGCTTCAGCGTGCTCGCGCCGGTCTCGCCGGGCGCCGCGCTGCGCAGCCGGACGTTGCCGTCCATGTCCACGGACACGAACACCTGCAGGTCGATCGCGAAGTCCCGGAGCGCGAACGTCAACGGGCGCACCTTTGCCTTCGCGGCCAGCGCGTCTTGAGTGCGGTCGAGCTGCGCCGACACTGCGTCCAGGAACTCCTCGACCAGGAATCCGCCGTCACCGTTCATCCCTCGTCCTCGGTCGGGACTTCGGCCAGGCCGAAGTGCGCGAGGTGCACCGCCGGCAGCACGCCCGAGCGCCAGCGCGTGTGCGGGACGGCGGCGAGGAACACGGGTGCGCCGCGCGTCGGCACGACGCGCCCCTCGAGCGGCACGTCGAGCGTCGCGGAGGTGATCGCGAGGCCGGATCCCTCAGGCAGCTCGAGGCTGTCGACCAGCGCGAGCAGCGTGTCGGCCAGCGGGATCACGTTCGCGGCCTCCACGGGTCGAGCGCGAGCTCCTGTGCGGCGACCGCCGGCGCGGCAGGCGTCCTGGCGGGCGTCGCGGGCGCCGCGGAGGGCGGCGCAGCGGGCGTCGTGGTTACGGGCGGGGACCCGGGGGCGGCCGGCGCCTCTTTGGGCGGCGGGACCTTCGCGTTCTGGTTGATCAGCTGGATCGCGGCCGAGTCGGCGAAGCGCTCGAGCGGGAACGTCTCGCTGCGGAACTTGACGTTGACCTCGCCGGTGAGGTCGGCACGCACATTGAGGTCGCTCTGCGCGTTGAGGCTGGTCGTGTTCACCATCAGGCCCTGCGCGGTGAACGAACTGCGACCACCGGTCTGCGCCATGTTCCCGACTGTCGTTTTCGTCTGGTCGAACTTGAGCGCCGTCGTCTCCGACGCGTCGATGTGGAACATCAGCTTTGCGAGGATCTCGCCGTCGTCGACGACGACGCGGTTGATGCCCATCAGCACCATCGTCGAAAGGGTCTGCTGCCGCTGCTCGGCGAGATTGCGCTTCGTCGCGGGCACCACCACGTCGTCGACCGAGGCGGCGTCGATGTCCTGCGGGGTCGTGAAGCCGAGGTCCTGCAGAAAGCCCGGCAGCTGCGGCGGCGCGTCGCCGTTGCGGTTCACCTTCAGCACCGGCGTGCCGCCCGACGTGTCCTTCGTGAAGACGTCGGGATGCTCGTCCGCGAGGTAGTCCTTCACCTGACCGTCGGACACGTTGTCGTTCATGAACTGGTCGACGGTCTTCGCGACGTTCTTCAGCAGCTCCGCGTATGCCTCCATCTGCTGGATGGACGCATCGACGATCGCTTTGAACGTTCCCTGGATGAGCGACGCGACGAACGAGGGGAAGTCGATCGCGTTCAGCGTCGCGCGTGCGACCTCGCCCGCGCGGCCGGTCGGCGTCGTCCCGCCGCCGGCCGCCGGGGGAGATCCGTCGGCCGACGGCGGCGGCGATTGCGCGGGAGCCGGCTGCGACTCGGTCGGCCGCGGCGGCACTGCGGGAGCGAGTTGCTCGGCGAGTTGGCCGAGCGACTGCGCGAGCGACTCCTGAGTCGCCGGCGTAAGTGCCGCCCAAGCCGGCTGGCCGCGCATCGCGTGCTCGAGCGCGCGGCGGACGTCGGGGCGAGGGGACTGTGGACCTCCCGCGCTCATCACGGCCTACCGCGCGTACGCTTGGTCGGCGAAGCCGGTCGCGGTACGCAGCCGCTTCACGCGGCCGGCCCAGAACGCGTTGTCCGCCTCGGCGCGCCGCACCATCGCGTCGAGCATCTGGTCGAGTGTAGGAAGCGGAATCGGCGAGCCGCTGCCGAGCTGCCGCAACGCGCCGACGAGCGCGGCGTGCGTGAGCGGGCCCCAGAGGTTGTCCGCGTCCAGGCCGTACGCGCGCTGGAACGACGCGAGGTCGGTGAAGTTGAGCGCCGCGAGCGCCTGCTGGCGCAACGCGGGCGTCGAGATCGGTCCGACCGCCGCAATGATCCAGTGGCGCGCGCCCTGCACGCCCATCTGCACGGCGCGGTCGACGACCATCGTCAGCGCCCTGTCGGTGTCGAGCCCGAGATCGCCCGCGAAGCGCACCATCGGGTCGAGGAACGTCTTCGCCGCATACTCGTTCTGCACCGACTGGAAGTCCGCGATCTGCCCCGCCTGGCGAAAGCGGCTGATCCACGGCTCCTCCCAGAGGTCGGCTCCGTCCACCGGCTGCGTCCGCGCGGAACGTCCGTCGTCCGACTCGCTCGAAGGCGGCCCCGTTGCGTTCGTGACGCGAATCAGCTCGTCGGCCTGCGCGCCGAACGTCTGCCGGAGGAGCGCGTCGTTCTTGGCGAGCATCGCCTGCAGCAGGCCGCCGAGGTTTCCGGACTCCTGTGTGCACTGGATGATCCCGTAGGAGAGCCCGATGTGGTACCGGTGATACGCGGGATGGTTGGGACCGAAGCGGCCCTTGTACTCGCCGTCCGCGTTGATCGCGCTGTACCGGTCCGCGCCCGACTCGCTGCCGGCGACCTTCTCGATGATCGCGACCTTGTCGTCGATCGTCAGCGTGAGGGGACGCGGCGGCGCGACGGCCGGAGCCGCGGTTGCCGCCGGCGCGTCGGGTGACGCGACCGCGGCGTCGCCGCTCGAGCCGGGCTGCTGCGCGGCCGACTCGTCGAGCCCGCGATACGGGAATGCCGTCGCGACGCCGCCCAGCTCAGCCGCGGACTCCGCCGACCAGCCGCCTTCGGCGTCCTGGTCGACGAGTGCAGCAGGTTCAGGAAACCCCTCCGGAAAAGGGGACTCCAGCACCCCCTCCCAGCTCTGGGTCTGTGAGCCCCAGCCGGCGTCGTACGCGCCGTAGCCGTCGTCGTACGGCTCTTCGCCGTTGTTCGGGCGTGACGCGACGAGCGAGGGGTCGGTGCTCTCGCCGACGAGGATCTCCGGATGAGCTCGGTAGTAGCTGCACCCGTCCTCACCCGCTGCCGCATCGTCTTCCGCGCTCAGCGGCGGCGCCGGCGCCGCCGCCGGCATCGGCGCGGCTGCAGGCTGCTGCGTCGCGGGCGGGGCCGCGGGCGCGGCGGGCGTCTGCGCCGTGGGCGCCGGTGCAGCCGCAACCGGCGGGACGGGCGCCGGCGCTGCGGGCACGGTTGCCGGTGCGACCGCGGCCGGAGCCTGTGCCTGCGGAGCGACGTCCGCGTCTAGCGCCTGCGCGACGACCTGCAGCCGATTCGAGCGGACGCCGAGGATGCTGTCTACGGTGTCCGGCGTGAAGTCGGGCGAGACGGCTACGGACGGCGCGGCGAGCACGAGCTGCTGCGGCGGCTCCGGGAAGGCCGGCGAGCTGCCGTCGGCGGTCGCGTACGCGGCGATCGTGTAGTAGATCGCGGTCGGCTTCGGCGTCGCGGCCGCAAAGCCACGCAGCACGGCCGACGGGAGGAGGAAAATGTCGTCGCCGGTCGACGACGCCCGGCGCATCCCGCCGTCCTGGCGGCTGCTGTAGAAATTCGCCGGGGTTCGCCGGCTTGCGTTGGCGGGATCGATCAGTGACCGGTCGGTGAATGCGAACACCTCCCAGAACGGGAGGCCGTGCGTGGAGACGGTGAAGGCGAGCGACGCAAAGCGCCGCGTCAGGAGCCTCCTGTTGGCGACGATCGAGGGCCGCACGCCGATCGGCGGTGGGGCTCGGAGCGGGGTCGTCTGCGGTTGGTCCGCGGTCTGCTGCTCGGGCGCGACGATCGACATCGACTACCTCCCGTTGCCAGTGGTGGTTCGGTGCTCTCCGTTGCGGAGCACGGTCTGCACGAGATTCGCCGGCGAGAGCTCGCCGACCAGTACGAGGTTGGGACGCAGTTCGTACAAACAGCCGTCGCGACCGCCGTCGGCGATCGCGAACACCTTCAAGCGCGGGCGCTCCTCGAGCAGGCGGCAAACGTCTGCCGGTCCGACGCTCTCGGAGCCGACGATCACGAAGCTCGCCCCGCTGCGGTCGACGGCCGCGACGAGACCGTTCCCGTCGTTCGTCTCGTCGACCAGGCGCACGCCGCGCTGATTCGAGAATGCTTCGTCGATGATCTCGCGCAGAATCCGCGGCACGTCGATGAAGGCAATACAGGTCGGCGCCAAGCGAGCGTCCCTTCGATGGTTGGTCGATTCTGCGCGCGCGAGTCGCGCACGGCCATGGGAAGTTCGATTCATCTTCGGTCCGGTTCTCGGTGCGCAACGGATCGAGATCTCGACGTGCGCGCGAACCGGATCCAGGATCTAGATCTACTAGACCCTTTGCGCGCTGAGTGTTCCGCGCTGCGCGCGTGCGTGTGCCGCCGCCTCGGAGCGCCGGCTCACGTTGAGCTTGTCCAAGATGTTGTGGACGTGGTTCTTGACCGTCGAGAGCTCGATCGTCAGGCGCCGCGCGATCTCCTTGTTCGAGAGGCCCTGGTCGATCAGATCGAGGATCTCGAGCTCGCGGTTCGTCAATCGCTTCTCGATGCTCGCGGGCGAACGCTCGAGTGCGAGCGTCGCGACGCGCTGGAACAGGCTCGCGGCCATCCGCGGCGAGCAGAGCACCTCGCCCCGCGCGACGGCCGAGACGGCGGCGACGACGTCTTCGACGGATCCCTCGCGCGTGACATAGCCGGCGACACCCGCCTCCGCGCACGCAAGCACCTCTTGCTCGATCTCCGGGACGGCGAGCGCGACGATGCGCGTGCCGGGAACCGCCGCCATGAGCGCACGCGCGAGCCACGCGTTCTCGGGGATCGCGACGTCGAGGAGCACGACGTCGGGTTGTCGCTCGCGCAGCTCCCTCACGGCCTCGTCCGCGCCGCTTGCGATCCCGACCACGTCGATCTCCGGCTCGCCCTGCAGCATTTCGGCGAGACCTTCGCGGTAGAGGCGGATCTCGGCGACGATCAAGACGCGGATCATCGGATCATCGCGCAGGCGTTCGCCGAGGACGCCGATGAGCCGCAGTAACGACTTGGAGTGCAGCGGCCCATCCGCCGGTCCTTCCGCGTCCGTTACCCGTCCGAGATTCGCACCGAACCGAACCCCTTGTCAAGCGGGCGCAAGTGGAGGACCGGCTCCGCCCCCCTTGGACGCTCGCGGGGTGCCTCGATTGGCGCCCGGCCTTGCTCGCGCCCCAGTCAGACTTCCACCGTGAAGCTCGCCGGTCTCTTTGCGATCGCCGCGGCGGCTCTCGGCGTGCTCGCCACGCGTGTGCGCGACTGGGTCGTGATGACGGACGAGCTCCAGTACGCAAAGCTGGCAACGCACATCGGGCAGACGCTTTCGCCGCTGCCGACGTTGCGCGGCGCGCACGTCTCGTCGTACGCGCAGCTCTATCCGGCTCTGCTCTCGCCGTTCTACGGCACACTTGCCGCGCCCACCGCGTTCGGCGCGGCGCACGTGGTCAACGCGCTGCTCTTCGCGAGCGCGGCAATCCCCGCATACCTGCTGGCGCGGCAGATCCTGCTCTCACCGAACTGGTCGCTCGCATGCGCCGCGTTGTCGGTCGCGGTGCCGTGGAACGTCGAGTCCGCATTCGTACTGACCGAGTCCGCGGCGTATCCCGTCTTCCTCTGGACGATGCTGGCGTTCGTCCGCGCCGTCGCCCTGCCCTCACCGCGCCGGGACGCAGTCGCGATCGCCGCGGCGGCGATCGCAGTGCTCGCGCGAACGCAGTTCCTCGTGCTCGCCGGCGTGCTGCCGCTCGCGGTGCTCCTGCAGGACGGCCCGCGCCGTGCGTTGCAGCGCCATCGGGTGCTCGCGGCAGCATGCGTCGCCGCCGCGGTTGTGTTCGCCGTGCTCGGAACCCGCGTGCTCGGCAGCTACTCGGTGACCGCGACGCACGGCTGGCCGCTGCCGTGGCGCGCGTTCGCGAGCGCGGCGGAGCATCTCGACGTCGTCGCCGTCGGAATCGGTGTGCTCCCGCTGCTTCTTGGCGGCGCCTGGCTCGTCACCCGCAGGACGCCGTTCGCGACGCTCGCGCTGGTCACGATCGTGCTCGTCTCGTTCGAGGCAGCGTCGTACGACGTGCGCTTCGGCGGCGGGCTCGCTCACGTCCGAGATCGCTACGCGTTCTACGTTGCACCGCTGCTCCTGATCGCGCTCGTCGCGGCGCTCCGCGACGGCGTTCCCCGCGCCGCGCTCGGTGGAGTCACGGGCTTCTTCGCCGTGACCGTGCTGCTCCATCACTTCGGCCGCATCGCCGGTCTCTACGTCGACGCGCCCGTGGCGGTGCTCAACGGGATTGTCACGGATTCGGGCGGGCGCGTGTTCGTCGCGCTGTTCGCCGTCGTGCTCGCGCTCGCCGTAACCGTTGCGCGGATTCCGCGGCGCGCGATCGTCCTGGGCGCGTGTGCCTTCGTCTTCGCGTTCTCTGCCGGTGTCGCGGCCGCGGCGTGGACGCGCCTGCTCAGCGGCCACGGGCCGAGCGGGCGTCCCGTCACGGGCCTGCAAGGGCTCGTGCTCGACTGGGCCGACCGCGTGCTGCCGAGCGGGGCGCACACGGCGATCGTCCCCTACACGGTCGATGCGGAGTGGGGGCGCAGCGCGGTTCTCTGGTGGGACGTCGAGTTCTGGAACAGAAGCGTCGACCGCGCATACGTCGTCGGCGACACCTGGGACTACGCCCCGTTCCCGCACACCGAACTGCAGGTTGATCCCGCGACGGGTGCCGTCGCGGGCACAGAACATGCGCCCCCGTATGTGATCGCGTCGCAAGAGGATTCGCGTCTCCACTTTGCCGGGACACGCGTTGCCCAGAACTACAACCTCGACGTCCTCCAAGTCGAGCGGCCGTACCGCGCGCTGTGGCAGAGCCACGGGCTCGATGCGGACGGGTGGACGCGACCCGGCCGGCGCGCGTGGATCCACGTCTTCCCTCAGCCCGGCACACGCGCGTACATCCAGCTCGTCGTTTCATTCGAGCGACATGACAAAGTCTCGGCCCTCGTGTGCGGCTCGGGCGACGTCGCGCTCCCCGACGGCACGACCGCCACGGCGCCGCCGCTTCCACTCGGCCCGGGCAAGGAACGCGGAGAGCGCACCGCCGGCGTCCGCGTGACGCGTGTCGATCTGGGCACCGGCCAACCCTGTTGATTCGCCCTCTAACTAGACTCCGCCGCGTGTCCGAGATCGTCGAGGTCGAAGCCCCGCTCGAATGGGACACGCCGCTGTTCCGGCAGGCGCTCGCGCAGTTCGAGCTGGCGCTCCCGCACGCCGCCGTCGGCTCCGCGGTGGCGGAGCGGCTGCGCTTCCCTGAGCGCGCGATCATGGTCTCGATCCCGGTCCGGCTGGACTCGGACGAGTACCGCGTGTTCCCCGGCTACCGCGTTCAGCACTCGACAGTCCTCGGCCCGACGAAGGGCGGCATCCGCTACGACCCTGAGGTTTCGCTCGGCGAGTGCGCCGCGCTCGCGATGTGGATGACGTGGAAGTGCGCGCTGCTGCAGCTCCCGTACGGCGGCGCGAAGGGCGGTGTGCGCTGCAACGCGCGCGAGCTCTCGCAGGTCGAGCTGCAGCGGATCACACGCCGCTTCACGATCGAGCTCGTCGACGTGATCGGCCCGCAGCAGGACATTCCGGCGCCCGACATGGCGACGAACGAACAGACGATGGCCTGGATGATGGACACCTACTCGATGCAGAAGGGCCACGCCGTACCGGAGATCGTCACCGGCAAACCGATCTCGATCGGCGGCTCCGTCTTCCGTCACGAGGCGACCGGCGCCGGCGTCGTGATGGTGATCGAGCGCGCGTGCGCCCGACTCGGCTGGAACCTCGCCGAGCAGCGCTGCGTCGTCCAGGGCTTCGGCAACGTCGGCGGGATTGCGGCGAGCGAGCTGCACTCGAAAGGCGCGAGCGTGATTGCCGTCTCCGACGTCTCCGGCGGCGTGTTGGACGGCGACGGCCTCGACATTCCCGCGCTGCACGCCTACGTCGCCGAACACGGGTCGCTCGAGGGATATGAAGATGCGCAGCACATCTCGAATGCGGTGCTGCTCGAGACACCGTGCGACGTCCTCGTACTCGCCGCTCGTGAGGATCAGGTGACTGCGGAAAACGCGCACGAGCTCCGCTGCAGGCTGATGGCCGAGGGCGCGAACGGACCGACGTCCGTAGAAGCCGACGCGATCCTCGTCGACCGCGGCATCCCCGTTCTCCCAGACGTGCTGACGAACTCGGGCGGGGTCACCGTCTCCTACTTCGAGTGGGTGCAGGATCTCGGCCGACTGTTCTGGACGCGGGACGAGATCCGGGCGCGCCTCGCCGAGAAGCTCGGCGACGCGTTCGATCGCGTCTGGGATCTCTCCGACGAGCGCGGCGTCTCGCTGCGCACTGCGGCGCTCGTCGCAGGGATCCGCGAAGTCGCGGGTGCGCTCGAGGCGCGCGGGATCTATCCGTGAGTAGAGTCCGCGACGCGATGGTGTCCGACCCGCTGACACTCGACGTGTCGGCGTCGGCGCAGGATGCGGGCGAGCGGCTGTCGGATCCCGAGGTCCGCGCGGTGCTCGTCTGCGAGGACGGCGCGCTCGCCGGCGTCGTCACGCGCAAGACGCTGGTGCGCGAGATCGTCGCGGCGGGACGCGATCCGGCGTCGACGACACTCGGCGAGATCGCGGAGCCGCCGCTGTTCACGCTCGACGCGGAGCTCGGGCTCGACGAAGCGTTCCGCGAGCTCGAGGAGCGCGACTTCGAGCGCGTGCCCGTGATCGAGGGCGGCCGACTCGTCGGCGTGCTCTCGCGCTCGGTCGTGCAACGGCGCCTGGCGGAGGACGAGCCGCCGGACCTGGCTCTACTAGACAGCTAGACAGGCCAGATCCCCGAGGCTATTATGGCCTTGTGGTCACGGTTGGCATCAGCGAGCTGAAGAACAAGCTGAGCGCGTACATCGACAAGGTGCGTGCCGGCGAGAGCGTGCTCGTGCTGGACCGTGGTGTTCCGGTTGCCGAACTCCGCGCGCCGACATTGTCCAACGACGAGCGGATCGCGCGGTTGATTCGGAAGGGCATCCTGCGACCGGCGAAAGGGAAGCTGCCGGAGGACTTCTTCGACCGGCCGAGGCCGAAACTGCCGCCCGGTGTGAGCATCGTCGAAGCCGTGATCGCAGAGCGTGAAGAAGGCTGGTGAGATTCTGGGACACGTCGGCGCTTGTGTCACTCGTCGTCGATGAGCCTCGTAGCACCGTCGCCCGTGAGCTCTACAACGAGGACGGCGACTTAACCGTCTGGTGGGCAACCGAAGTCGAATGTGTTTCCGCCGTGAGCCGAATCGAGCGCGAAGGAGACGTCTCGCGCGATCAAGCCGCCAACGCAATCCTTCGTCTGGACGATCTCGCCAGGACGTGGTTCGAGATCGATCCATCGGCCGAAATTCGCCGTACGGCGCGACGGCTCGTGCTCGTTCATCCGCTCAAGGCGGCGGACGCTTTGCAGCTGTCCGCGGCGATTGCCGCTTCGGAAGACGAACGGGCTTCGGTCGCCTTCGTCTCTTTCGACGCTCGGCTACGTCGCGCAGCTGCGCTTGAAGGCTTCGCCGTCCTTCCAGATCAGCAGCAAGTGTAGGCGCCGGGCGGCGCGTCGCCCTCGACGGGCTCGGGCAGCTCCACCGCCGCAAGCGCGGCGCCGTGCAGGATGTCGCGCTCGCTTGCCTCGAGTTCGTCGAGGCCGAAGTGCGCGAGCACCTCGCGCACGATCGCCGCGCCGGCGACGATCACAGGCGCGCGCTCGGGGTCGAGCGCCGGAACCTTGCGTCGCTCGTCCAGGGGCAGCGCGGCGAGGCGCGCCAGTTGCTCGTCCACCGCTGCGGCCGTTAGCCGATGGCCGTGCACGCGCTCGCGGTCGTACTCGGCAAGACCGAGGTCGAGCGCGGCCAGCGAGGTGATAGTCCCCGCGACGCCGATCGCGCGCGTCGGGTGCAGACCGCTCGGCAGCAGCGGGCGCACGTGCGCGGCGATCGCGTCGACGTCCTCGCCGAACTGCTCCGTCATGCGCACCGAGCCGATGTCGACGCTGATCGCGCGCTCGCGCATGATGAACTCCGTTGAGCCGCCGCCGACGTCGAGCACGAGCGTCTCGTCGTCGACGTCGCCGACGCCGCGCAGCGTCAGCGCCGCCTCCTCCTCGCCGGACAGCAACTGCGTCGTGAAGCCGTAGCTCCACTGAATCTCGCCGAGGAACGCCTCTCCGTTCTCGGCATCGCGGATGGCGCTCGTCGCGACTGCGAGCACCCGCTCGGCGCCGAGCGACTCGAGCTCGCGCCGATAGTCCGAGAGCACGTTGCGGACGCGGGCGATCGGCAACGGCAGCAGCCGCCGCCGCGCGTCGACGCCCTCGCCGAGCCGGGTGATCGTGACGCGAAGCGCCACCTCCTCGAGCCGCCCGTCCTCGACGTCGGCGATGAGCAGCCGCGTCGTGTTCGTCCCCAGGTCGACCGCGGCGACCCGAATCACTTGCGTGGGACGAACGCCGTGACGCCGCCGACGGCGTCCCGGACGTCCTGGACCGCCGCCCGCAGCACGGCCAAGCGCGCCAGGGAGGTCTGGAGCCGGGCGACGTGCGTCTCGAGCCGCGGCAGGGCCGACGCGGCCCGCTCGCTGCCCGCGGCCAGCCGCTCGCTCGAGGCCGTGAGCCCGGCGACCGCGCCGTCCAGCGCGGCCCCGAAACCCTTCAGATCCCGCCAAAACGCGCGGAAGCGCAGGAAGACGAGAGCCGTGCCGGCCGTTAGAACACCTAACAGCAGAGCAAGGGCAAGCCAGACCGGGAGCAGCATGTTGGCGATGCTAGCAACGCGTCTTAGAATCACCCGCGTGTCGGGAGTATGGAGCTGGCTGAAGCGGCGCGACGGGCTGCACCAGATCCTGGTCGTCGTCGGGGGTTTCGAGATCTACGAAGTGCTGCGCCAGTTCATCCGGCCGAACTGGCCGGCTGCGACGGCGAACGCGCACCGCGTGTTCGATCTCGAGCGTTGGGGCCACTTCGCGTGGGAGGGAGCGCTGCAGCGCCTCTTCGTGGAGGGCGTCCCCGACCTGGTGAAGGCGATGAACCTCTTCTACTTCGTCGGCCACTTCATCCTCACGGGGATCTTCTTCTTCTGGCTCTACCACCGCTCGCGCCACGGCTTCCGCAGCTTCCGCAACGCCTTCCTGGTCGCGTCGGTCGTCGCCCTGCTGGTGTACTGGAAGTTCCCGACGGCGCCCCCTCGCCTCGCGGACATCGGCCTCGACGACACCCTGCGGACGCTCTCGAACATCGACATCGGCTCTCGGCACTCCTCCGCCTACTCGAACCCGGTCGCGGCCGTGCCGAGCCTGCACGCCGGTTGGGCCGTCGGCGTAGCGCTGGGCCTGATCCGCTACGCCAACGCGCGCCCCCTGAAGGTGCTGGGCGTCTTCTACCCGGTCGTCGTCGTGCTGACGATCGTCGTCACGGGGAACCATTTCCTGTTGGACGCCGTGGCCGGCGTGCTCGTGATGGTGATCGGCTTCATGGTCTCGTTCCGCGTGCTCGGCGGCGACAGTAGCGGCGGGGAAGCCGCGAAACGGTTGCTATACTTGCGGACGCGACGCGGGGTGGAGCAGTCAGGTAGCTCGCCGGGCTCATAACCCGGAGGTCGCAGGTTCAAATCCTGCCCCCGCTATACCGTCCAAGAGGGGAACCTGGGGTTCCCCTCTTTCGATCTCCCCTCCACCTTGTTTGGACCCGCGTTGGCTAGGCGGCTCGCTGCGGGGGTCGCATCGTTTTCTCTTCGTGCCAGGGCTCGATGAAGGCTCGGTAGCGCTCACGCCAGTTTTGGCTGTCGCCGAATGCGCCGCGGAGCCGCCCTTCCTCGAGTGGGATCGGCGCGCGTTCGAGGCCGGCGTGCACGCGCGCGCTGCTCCAGGGCCAGTCGAGTGGGTGGACGACGAGTCCCGCCTTGGCCGGATTCATCGCGAGGTAGCGGCTGGTCGTAAGGAAGTCGTCGTTGTCGACGATGTGGCGCGCCAGGCAGTGCGCGCGGAAGAGGTGCGCGCGTCGGCCGTGACGCTGGTTGTGGTGTCGTGAATAGCCGCCGTGGAGGGGTTGCAGTCCGCATGACAGCCGATCGTCGGGCGTGTAGGCGAGCGTGTGGTAGTGGTTGCCCAGCAGGACGTACGAGATGAGCTCGATACCGAGCTTCCAGAACGTGACGCCGAGACGGTCGAGGAACTCGCCACGGTCGTCCTCATCGAGGAAGAGGTGCCGGTCGTCGCTCCCGTGTGCGGCGATGTGGTAGATGCCCGGCGCGAACGAGCGCGGAGGACGTCCCATGACGAGAGCGTACGGCCGGCTGACCTGGTCTCGCCCTATCCGCGCCGCGATGTTGCAAACTTGGCACACCTTGGCCTTGACGACATCGAACGCTTCCTAGGCGGTGTCGGACACCGATGCCCTTCGATGCCCTCTACCGCTGCTTAGCGGCTCTCCCAGCGAGTCGGCCATCATCTTCGGTCAGAGCTGGCTCTGGTGGCCGAGCAGCCGCCATAGTGTCCAGCGTCGCCAGCACGACTCGGGCTCTGCCTTCGAACAGGTTTCGCGCCGCGATGCCACCGGTTTTGTGCACCGCGTGGACGAGCCGATCGATGGCCATCATTTTCTCTGCGTAGGTCCTCAACCGCGGGAAGCGCAACACGTATTCCGCGAACGCCTCACGAGCACCAGCGCCGTGCAAGTCCCGATGCTCAAACGTCTCGTGGTAGTCCTTCGACGTGATCGACCAGTCACATTTGGGGCAGATGGACGTTCGCTCTGCGGGTTGACCGATCCACGGTACGTCGAACGTCGTTCCGCAGTCTGGGCACATCACCTTGCTGTCGGTTACGAGCAGGACGTCCTGACAACGCTCGAACAGTCTCCACCCGACGTCGTCCACAAGTTCATCATCGAGCCGCATCTCTGCATCGGCGCGGTAGAGCCGCGCAATCTTCGCAACAGAGAGTTTCGGCGCCCATCTAACTGCTCGGTTCATCCAGCCGAGTGTAGGCGCCTTGCAATCTGCGCGGCCGCGCCGTTGGTCGGCAGCTCGGCGAGAACGGTGTTTGTTGTTCGCGCCGGGCCTACCGCATCGCTCGCGTGCCGCAGAGATCATCTTCCGAAGGCAATCTGTGAGGTAGGTCCTGAACTCTTACAAAGCTCGGTAGCTCCTGTAGAAGTTCAGGACGTTGCTGACGTGTCGGTTTCAGGACATTCCTGACATCTGTTGAAGGTGAAATGGGGCGCTCTGCATCAGCCGTCGCGACGGCCGCGGCGACTCGAGCGGCGACTCAGTCCGCGGCAGGTCGCGTCCAGATAATCAACTGGATCGGCGGCGCGACCTCGCAGAACCGCGCGTCCGGGGGACGCGCGCCGGAGAACTTCTCGCAGTTCCGACTCGAATTCGCCGAGGCGGGGGCTAAACAGATGCGGCGCGGATGACGTCACGGAGAAGATCGACGCGACGATCTCGCTCTCCGAACGGTCGACAACACGTCTCCCGTCAAGCACGCGTCGGCGTGGCCCCGCGAAGCCTGCGGCGACCATGATCTCGCTCTCGCCGCTGGGCGTCCCGCCGGGAAGCATTCCCTGGCCGGCGCGCTTCACGGGGCCAAGGTAGCGTGCCACCAGGTTCTCGATCTCCCGTCGCGGCGGCTCGGGATAGTTCAACTGCTCGTCCGTCGCAGCCCCGCGATGCGTTTTCGTGTCGACGTGAACCCATGCTCCGTTCGGCTCGAGCATCTCGAAGACCGTCGCAGCCACGTGCTCGCGCTCCATCCAATGGAACGACTGGGCGAACGTTGCGGTTCGGAAGACTCCCAGGTCGAGAGGGAGCTGCTCTGCTCGGGCGTTCACCCACCGCCTATTCGGTTGGCCCTGTCGCCGCGCCTCCTCTCGCGCCTCGGCGATCATCTCCTCGTCTGCATCGAGGCCAACGACCTCCTCGTACAGTGGCGCGAGGAGGAGCGCGATCTCGCCCGTACCAGAGCCGACGTCGAGCAATCTTCCGCTGCCGTCGAGCCCGAGTTCCTCCTGAAAAGCGGTCGCGAGTTCGGGCGGGTACGGGAAGCGTCCGGCACGGTAGTACCGGGCACTGCCGCCGAACAGCGTTTTGTCCCACTCCCACTCTGCGTGCATCATCGGCTCCTCCGCTCGCGGCCGACTTCCTCCTGCGCGGCTCTCCGCCGTGTGTCCGCAGCTCGACGCGACCGGTGCTTCTTGTCGGCGTTCGGCCTAACGTTGTCGCTGGTGTGCCGCCGCGGAGCCTTCTTCACCACTTTGCCGTTGACCAGAAAGTGCACAACGCTCGTCTCGATTCGGGATGTCACGATCTTTCCAACGTACGGCATTCCCACTGAGTAGTCGTGGCGGGCAATCATGATCGTGCCGTGTGTCCTGACGCGGCGCTGAACCTCCACACCGACCTCGGTCGTAATGAGCTGCTTCACCTCCATCATCTCCGGCACATGAGCTGCATGGAACCGGGCAAGCGGCGTGAGCATGCCGAGTGACTGATGTGGGCGCTCGTTGTTGTAGGACGTTGCCCAGGTGTCGATCGCGGCCTGAGCCTCGTTGATGTCGGCGAAGCGCCGGTCGCTGAGCAGTTCTTCCTTCAGCGTCCGGTGGAACCGCTCAATCTTGCCGGTCGTCGTTGGTGACCGAACGCGCGTCAGCTTGTGCACGATGCCGTTCTCCCGACAGATGCGGTCGACTTCAGTCCCATGTAGAAGTTCAGGACCTGGCTGACACTTCAGTTCCAGGACATACCTAACAGGGCGTTCAGTCAGCCCGGACACGCCGTTCGATCACATGCAGAAGTAGAATCGCGCCTCGTGTTCACCGTTGAGCAGCGGGATGCTCTCCGCGAGCGCCTGCTACGGCTTGCGGAGGAGGATGAGCGCGTCGTTGCCGGAGCCGCCGTGGGCTCGCTCGCCGTGGACGGGGGCGACCGCTTCTCCGACTTGGACCTCACTTTCGGCATCGCCGACCACGTGCCGGTCGCTGACGTGCTCGACCACTGGACGCGCATGCTCATCGATGAGCTCGACGCGTTGCACCTTGCCGACCTCGAGCGCGGTCCGACCACCTACCGCGTGTTCCTGCTACCGGACGCGCTTCAGTTCGACCTCTCGATGACGCCGGCGGCTCAGTTTCGTCCTGCCGGGCCACGATTCCGGCTTCTGTTCGGCGAGACAGCGGCGGGCGAGTCCCAGGTTTCCACGCCGCCGGTCGCGGGGGAGCTCTTCATTCCCACGCCGCCGGTCGCGGGGGACCTCTTCGGGTGGGGCGTCATCTACGCGCTGCACGCGCGCGCGTGCATCGAGCGCGGGCGTGTTTGGCAGGCCGAGCATTACGTTGGCGCCGTGCGCGATCACGCGCTCTCGCTTGCCTGCCTCCGCCAGGGGCTGCCCGCGGTGCAGGCGCGCGGCTACGACGACCTTTCCGCTGAGACCCTCGCTCGATTCGAGGATGCCCACGTCCGCGCGGTCGAGCGTGGGGCGCTCCGGGCAGCCCTCGCCGCATCCGTTCTCGCGCTCATGCGCGAGGGCGCGGAGGCGCGTCTACCGCCCGCGGATACCGTCGCGCAGCGCCTCGCTGAGGTTCACTGACGAGCCGCAGCTTTCTGGTCCGCGCTCAACGGGCGCATCGCGGTGACTTTCGGCTGCTCGCACGACCGCCCTCACGGCGGCGTACCGCTGCTCGACAACGTTCCGCTCTTCTGACACGACACGTGTCCTGTGCAGGCGACCCCGAATGGCCACCGACCCCGGAGCATTGCCCCGCTGACATGGCGGGCCGGTGACGCCACGGTCCCGAAACTGTCGCCAACGTCCTGAGACTCTGACAACCACGTCCTGACACTGTGTCGCCCACGTCCTGAACCCACTTTGTCAGGTACGTCCCGAACTCTTACAGCTGGGCGCGGACGCATGCATCCCTAATCCATCCCTACTTTTCGCGCGAGCGGCGTTGACGAGCTCGTCCTGCTCAGAGACGAATCAGCATAGAAGTCCCTGCTAATCACAATTTCTGGAGGACTCAGGCGAACGCAGTCAGACGCCGTAGACAGGCCCGCTAGGGCTCATAACCCGGAGGTCGCAGGTTCAAATCCTGCCCCCGATATATCTTCCAAGAGGGGAACCTTGGGTTCCCCTCTTTCGATTCCCCTCCACCTTGTTCGGGTTCGCGGGTCGATTCGCCGCCTGCGTGGATCGGAGAGCTGTTATGAAAGGAGATGAATGAGTTCCAAGCGACAGACCACGATGGCGAAGATGGAGCGGGAGCGAGCGGTCAAGGAGCGCCGCGCGCGGAAGCAGGAGAAGAAGGCGGCGGCGGCCGCAGAGCGCGGCGCGAACGCGGCCGACACTACGGTCCCGGCGCCCTCGATCGACGGAACTGAAAACGCCGCGCCTGATGAGCCACTGCGGGATGAAGTTGAGAGCGCTGCAGAAACCTTCTAGTGTCGGACGCTTCCGTTAGCCCGCGAAAGGCGCAGGAGGTTCAAATGGCGGTCGCGTTTCTCTTCGATAACCCGGACGGCTCGCAGGAGCAGTACGACGCCGTGCGGGGACGGCTCGGCATCAGGGAGGACAGTCCCCCCGAGGGCGGCATCATCCACGTTGCCGGACCGAGCCCGACCGGCGGCTGGCGCGTCTTCGAAGTGTGGGAGTCGCGGGAGGCTCAGCAGAAGTTCACGTCAGAGCAGCTGGCGCCTCTCTTCAAGGAGGTCGGAATCAACCGGCCGGAGCCGCAGACCTGGGAAGTGCACAGCATCGTCAAGTGATAGCTCGGTGCGCCCAGCGTCAAAACGAAAGCTTGACCTCGTGGTCTCCTGACGGCAGTCGCACGGTATAGCCGCCGGACGGGTCGGCGACGGCGACGAGCGCGGACGCGGCGCCGTTGACGACGAGCGACGTCGGACGGCGATCGACGACCGCCCACGCGGTGGCTTCGGCGGAGTACGAGACGCGGAGCGATGAAGAACCGGCCGACTCCGAGATGAGCTCGCCGACGACGCACGCGCTACGGGCAGCGGCCGCACCTCGATGAACCGGTAAGCGTGCCAGTCGGGGAAATGTGTCCATATCACGCCCCGTTACTCGAAAAGCTCTGCACCGCAGGGCATCCAGGCGCGCGGTATCGAGTCGTAAAGAGCGCCGAGCGTCACGCCCATGACGAGGCGAACCCAGTTCACGAAGGCACCCGCCGTGTTCGACGGAATGGACTCGAGCTGGGGAAGACCGAGGGCGCGTTCGCGGAGCAGACGCGCTTCATAGCTTCCTACACCGGCAGCGGTCTCGGACAGCCGAGTTCGGCTTTGGGCTCGTCAACGGATGGTTCCTTGAAACCTCAAACGTGTCGATCGTGCAGTCGTCACCCCAGCAGCCGAAGCCCCGCGCAACCCGGCAACTACGCCTCGACCTGGCACGAGTAACTGCGAGTAACACGAGTTCGCCGTCTTGCGTCGTCACACCGCTCGCCCAAGAGCTGACACCTGCCCGGACGCGCCGTAGCTGCTGGGCGGTGCGGATCGACTCGGGGCTCACCAATACTCGTGACGCGCTGCGAGACTATGAAACAGACGTCAGCGGCCCGCAGGCGATTTGCTCGAGTAGCTGAGCGCTTCGGTGCCCGTTCGGATCTATCACGACCGCGCTGCCTACGCGGCCTCCTCGTCCTCCTCGTTGGTCTTCACGCCGGAGAGTCGCTTCTCGGCGGCGCCGAACATGACATTTGCGAACCGCTCGCTGAAACCAGCGAGGAAGGCGGCGAACCCGTAGTAGTAGAGCCGCTTGTCGTCGTTCACAGCGACCTCGGCAATCCCGCTTGCGAGGAGGAAGTAGAGGGCGACGCCAACGATCGCCCCCAAGAATGGTCGGTAGGCTCCGAGGCGCCGGATCAGCGGCCGTCCGAGCTCGAAGTCGACGTTGAACTTGCCACTTTCGGTCTTGCCCATACGCGAGACCGCACTCACGAGCGCGCCGAGTGTCCCCGCGCCCAGGCACAGGAGCAGGAGCTCGGCCTCACGGCCCCAGAGCCCGACGATCGCGAGCAGCAAGCCGAGGATCAGCCCGACCAGGAACACCGGAATGAGGCCTATGAGCATGCCTGCGGCATAGACCAGCCGTCCCGCCTTGCTCGCCGCCCGGTGGTAGTAGTTCTCGATCGCGACGAGCTGGTTGCGTTGTGCGGTGACGAGGCTCTTCTCGGCGGCCTCGTCGGGAAGGCGCCAGGAGCGCTCGATGAACCCGAGCAGATGCGCCTGCACGCCGAGGAGCCAGCGCATAGCGATTCGCTCGGGCGTTCCTCGCAAGACTTCCCCTACCCGGATCGCAAGCAGGTCGCACTCGTGCAGGAGGTCGGCCGCGCGAGGCGCGTCCCTGGTGACCCAGTCGCTCAGCCGGTGCAGTCGGACGACCTCGTCGTGCTCGAGCAGGGTCGGAAGGGGCCACGACCTCCGGCGCTGGTCCCCGTCGTGTTTCACCGTCATCCCGACCGCAGACGCGCCCTTCGTCGACCAGTAGACGTGGTCGAGCTCGCCGACCTTTTCCTGGAACTCCTCGAGCTTGTTCAGGTATGCCTCCTCGAGCGCATCGAGCTCTGCGTCACGATTCGGCGTGCGGTACCGCTGCCACTCGTAGTGGTAATGCGCCCAAACGAGCTCGGCGAAGAGGGCGGAACCGGCCTGCGCAGTCGGGGTCTGTGGAGGTGCCGGTGGGCCGCCGTCGACCTGATCAATGGGAGGGGCCGCGGCGATCTCGTCCATGTCGTACCTCATTTCTCGACAAACGACGCCGCAGCTACCGCACCGAGGGTACGACGCTGGAGACGCGGGCGCAAGCTCTATGCAGCGGCCGCCGCTCAGCTTTCGGCGAGCCCCTTGAGATTCTTGAGGGCGCTCTCGCGCACCTGCCCGAACTGCCGCTTCGCCACGAGCGCGCTCATCAGGCGACCGACGACGCCCTAGCGGACTCTCCTCGCGGCCGACGCGCTCCGGTTCCGCTTCGGAACCACTCCGACGCAAGCCTCCGCGTAGTCGGCTTGCTTGGCGCAGCAGCGCGTGAGGGTGGCGACGAAGCTCCGCTCGGCCGGTGAGAGCGGGCGGCCGGCGAGCCGTGCGACCGAGAAGTGCCGCAGCAGCGGGGGTCGGCCGGCGAGGCGGAAGCTCTCGAGGTCGCCGCGTTCGACCTCCTCTGCAACGGCGTAGCGTGACAGGAAGGCGAGCCCAAGGCCTTCGCGCGCGGCACGCTTGATCGCTTCGCTCGACCCGAGCTCCCAGACGCCCGCGGGCGTGATGCCGATTGCGCGCAGCTCCTCGTCGATGCTGCGTTGCGAGCTCGAACCCGGCTCGCGCGAGAGGAGCATGAACTCCGAGAGCCTTGCGAGGGGGAGGGCACCGTTCTTGAGCGGCGCGAGCCCCGGTTTGACGACGCCGACAATTTCGTCCTCGAGGAACGGCTCGAGCTCTATCCGCTCGTCCGCCTCGGTCGCACCGACGAGTGCAAGCTGCACCCGTCCCGCCAGCAAGCGCTTGAGGATCTCGTCGCTGGCGGCGACCTCGACCTCGACCGTGACGCCGGGGTGGTCGCGGCGGAAGCAGCCGAGCGTGTCGGGGAGGAGGTAGACGCCGGGCGCGGTGGACGCGCCGAGGTGAATCGTCCCGGTCTGCAGGCCGGCGAGCGCCCCGAGCTCCTCCTCGGCGGCGCCGAGGTTGGAGAGCGCCTGCGCCGCGCGGGCGGCGAGGACCTGGCCGGCCTCGGTCAGGCGGCTGCCGCGCCCGGTGCGCTCGACGAGCCGCTGACCGGCCGCGGCCTCGAGCAGGCGCAGGTGCTGGCTCGCGCTCGGCTGGCCGATCCCGATTGCGGCCGCCGCCGCCGACACGCTTCCCTGCCGCTCGATCTCGACGAGCAGGCGCATCCGGGTGGTGTCCCAAAGCTCGTGCAGGGCGCTCGTCGCTGCCATCTCCGATACCGATAGCAGCTATCGACAACTTCGTCTAGCGCGATTGCCCCCGCACCCCTAGCCTCAGGGGATGATCCTGCGCCCCTTCCTCTACGAGGAGACGGCGTGCGCCTCGTACCTGTTCGGCTGCCTGAACGAGAGGAAGCTCGCCGTCGTCGATCCGCACGAGGCGCTGGTCCACCGCTACCTGGCCACGGCGGAGCGCGCCGGCGCGCCGATCGTCGCCGTCTTCGAGTCGCACGTGCAGGCGGATCACGTCTCGGGCCTGCCGGCCCTCGTTCAAGCGACGGGCGCGACTCCCTACCTGCCGGCTGGAGCGCCCGTCGAGTTCGAGCACGAGGAGCTCGCTGACGGTGAGGACGTCGCGCTCGGGAACACGCGCGTGCGCGCTCTCGCGACGCCGGGTCATGCGCCGGCGCACAACGCCTACGTCGTCTCGGACCGGCGTCGCGGAACCGACGAGCCCTGGCTCGTCTTCACGGGCGATTCGCTCCTCGTCGGCGATGTCGGACGGCCGGACCTGCACGCCGACGGCGACGCGGTTCCACTCGCCCTTCAGCTGTACGGCTCGCTGGCGCGGCTGCTGGAGCTACCCGACGGCGTTCTTGTCTACCCGAGTCATTACGGCGGATCCGTGTGCGGTCGCGCGCTCTCGGCGCACCCGTTCTCGACGATCGGCTTCGAGCGCCGCCATAACCGGGCGCTCGCCTTCGACGACGCCGAGACGTTCGCGCGCGCGCTCCTGGTCGACCTGCCGGCGCCGCCCGCAGACCAGGCGGCAATCGTCGAGGCAAACAAGCGCGGAGCGGTCGCGGTCCCACCGTGACGACGGCGGCTGTGCGCCTCGGCCTGCGGGCCAACGCGGCGCAGTTCTCGCTCCTCGTCGGGCTGAACGCGCTCGTCGGGGCGCTGGTCGGTCTCGAGCGGAGCGTGCTCCCGCTCGTCGGGAAGCGCGACTTCCACCTGGCCTCGAACGCCGCGATCCTCGCATTCGTCGTGGCTTTCGGCGCGGCCAAGGCGCTGACGAATCTCGCCGCCGGCGCCCTCGCCGACCGCGTGGGCCGAAAACAGTTGCTCGTCCTTGGCTGGCTGCTCGCCCTGCCCGTCCCGGCGCTCATCGCCTTCGCCCCAACGTGGTGGCTGATCGTCTTTGCGAACCTGCTGCTCGGAGCGAACCAGGGACTCGCGTGGTCGATGACGGTCGTGATGAAGGTCGACCTCGCCGGACCGGCGCGTCGTGGGCTGGCGCTGGGCCTGAACGAATCGGCCGGCTACCTCGGTCTTGCCGCAACGGCATTTGCAAGCGGCGCGCTTGCGGCGACCGTTGCCCCGCGCACCGTCGTCTGGGCGGGGGCGCTGGCGATCGCAATCGCCGGCGCGCTCGTCTCGATTGTGTTCGTCCGCGACACCGGCGCCCACGTCACGCACGAGCAGCGCGGCCACGGCGAGCGCAAGGCACTACCGCTCAGGGCGGCGTTCGCCGAGAGCAGCCTCCGCAACCCCGTGTTGCGCGCCTGCTCGCAGGCCGGGCTCGTGAACAACCTCAACGACGCGCTCGCCTGGGGACTGGCGCCGCTCTACCTCGCCGCGCACGGCGCAAGCGCGGCCCGAATCGGCGCCGTCGCCGCGGTGTACCCGGGCGTCTGGGGCTCGCTGCAGCTCGGCACCGGCTGGCTCTCCGACCGCACAGGCCGGAAGCCGCTGATCGCGCTCGGGATGCTCGTCCAGGCGGGGGCGCTCGCGCTGCTGGTCGGCGGCGGCGGCGCGTTCGTGCCGGCGCTCGCAGCGGCGGCGCTGCTCGGGGCAGGCACCGCGCTCGTCTACCCGACTCTGATCGCCGCCGTCTCCGACATCGCCGAGCCGCGCGACCGCGCCGCGCTGGTCGGCGTCTACCGCTTCTGGCGC
>WNEY01000181.1_pt1 | contig 39194 bp, 45 predicted proteins | sample 5400531 | NCBI WGS metagenome assembly WNEY01 (sample SAMN13153338, study PRJNA577476) | soil metagenome | isolation source: 200 cm saprolite under Douglas fir tree site 1 | place: USA:California | collected 2015-04-18 | reverse complement strand
GAAGGAGGCGCGGGGCCTGATCTGCCTTTGCCTCACCGAGGAGCGCTGTGACGAGCTTGGCCTCCGCCAGATGACCGAGCGAAACGAGACACCGTTCGGCACCGCGTTCACCGTCTCCGTCGAGGCGCGCGAGGGCGTTACCACGGGGATCTCCGCGCCCGACCGCTCGCGCACGATTCAGGTTGCCGTCGATCCCGAGGCCAAACCCGAGGACCTCGTGCAGCCGGGCCACGTCTTTCCGCTCCGCGCCCGCCAGGGCGGCGTGCTGGAGCGCGCAGGCCAGACCGAGGCGGCGGTCGATCTCGCGCGGCTTGCCGGCTTGATTCCGGCGGGCGTCGTCTGCGAGGTCATGAACGAGGACGGCACGATGGCCCGCGTCCCGGATCTGATTCCGTACTGCGAGCGCCACGGGCTGAAGCTGATCACCACCGCGGCCCTGATCGAATACAGGCGGCGACACGAGCGGCTCGTCGAGCGCATGACCACCGTGGCGATGCCGACCGTGTACGGCGACTTCACGGCTGTCGCCTTCCGCGAGACGCTGACGGGCAAGCACCACGTCGCACTCGTGAAGGGCGATGTCGAAGGCGCCGAGAACGTGCTCGTGCGCGTGCACTCCGAGTGCCTGACAGGCGATGTGTTCCATTCGTTGCGCTGCGACTGCGGCGAGCAGCTCGAGCAGGCGCTCGGGCGGATCGCGTCCGAAGAGCACGGCGTCCTCCTCTACATGGCACAGGAAGGGCGCGGCATCGGTCTCCTCAACAAGTTGCGCGCTTACGAGCTGCAGGAGAACGGCTACGACACAGTGGAGGCGAACCTCGAGCTCGGGTTCCAGCCGGACATGCGGGACTACGGAATCGGCAACCAGATCCTCGCCGAGCTCGGTCTGAGCACGATCCGCATCCTCACCAACAATCCGAAGAAGATCACCGGCATCGAGGGCTTTGGGCTCGAGGTGGTCGAGCAGGTGCCGATCGAGACCACGCCCAACGCGCAGAACGCTCGCTACCTGGCCACGAAACGTGACAAGCTCGGCCACAAGCTTCATCACCAGGACCTGAAGTACGAGCCCCTGGAGGGCGAATGAGCGAGCGCTGGCCGGGCCAACCGACAAAGGTGGACGAACCGGAGGACGGCGAGGTGGAGGAAGAAGTGCTCGACGAGGAGCTTCCTGAGCAGGTCGAAGAGGCCGAGTTGCCGCAGCTCCGCACCTCGGACGAGCAGCAGCATGCGTTCGGCGAGCTCGACATCCCGGACGACGTCAATCTGATCGAGGGCGAGCCCGACGGGACCCGCCGTGGGGTCGCGATCGTCGCATCGCGGTTCAACGGCGAGGTCACCAACAAGCTGCTCGAGTCCGCACTCGAGGAGCTCGACGAAGCCGGCGTTCATCGCGACGCGATCACGATCATGCCCGTGCCCGGTGCGTTCGAGCTACCCCTCGCCGCGATGGCGCTCGCGAAGACGCGTCGCTATGCCTGCGTGGTCGCGCTGGGCTGCATCGTCCGTGGTGAGACGCCGCACTTCGAGTTCATCGCCTCTGAGGCCGCAAGCGGCCTCCAACTGGCTGCTCTGGAGACTGGCGTACCCGTTTCCTTCGGGGTCCTGACGGTGGACGTAATCGAGCAGGCGGAGGCTCGGGTCTCGAAAGGTGCAGAAGCCGTGCGCACCGCGCTCGAGATGGCCGACGCGTTCGCGCAGCTGCGCGCCTCAGCCTCCAGGTAGGTCCTTTTCGGCCACTGTCTTGGGGTCAGACCCCAAGACAGTGTCTGCGGGGGACCTGTCCCTTGGCTCTCGGCTACACTGCCCGGCCGATGTCCAAGGTCTGCGCAGTCTGTGGGAAGAAGCCCGGCTTCGGTAACAACCGGAGCCACTCGATGGTGGCCACCAAGCGCCGCTTCAACCCCAACCTCCAGCGCGTCCGCGTGCTCCTCAAGGGCAAGGCGACCCGGGCATACGTCTGCACCCGCTGCCTCAAGAGAAATAACCCAGACGTGCAAAAACTCCCGCCTCGCGGACAGAACAAGCCTCAGGCCTAGTAGCAAAGAGCGGCGTAGCCGTCGCCGGCTGGGTAAATTCGTCCGCCATGTGTTTGCTCGCGGTTGCCGGGGCAGGTGGCGAACGGCCCGCTCAGGCGGCGACGCGGCGCCTTACGGGTGCGGTTCGCGACTCCCACGGCTCGCGACCCGCGCGTGTCGCGGCCTTGGTGCTGATGAGGTCATTTTTGGAGATGAAAGGCCGGGTTATCCGGTTCGAGTCGGGCGTTGATTCGCTCCTGTTGAAGATGCCCGCTGTGGAGTCGGGTCGCGCCAAACGAACGGGCCGAACCTAGCCGAAGATCCGTCGAACGCATGTGGGGATCGAACCTACGCTCCGCCAGCGTGCATCGCCGGTTCGTCATGCTGGTCTTACGCCGCGGGGCTTTGCTCGGCCTCGTTGTCTTGCTGGTGGCATCCCTCAGCGGTTTTGGGGCGAGCGGATCGAGGAGGCCGCTTGGGAAGATCGTCTTCGCCGCGCGGGCTCACATAGGCGTGGGCGCGGACATCTACTCGGTCAACGCCGACGGGACTCGTCTCCGACGCCTGACGACTAGCTCGGCGGACGAGGCCGGCCCGATCTGGTCGCCGGACGGCAAGTCGATTGCGTACGTCGGAGGCCGTTCGCTCTACCGCATGGCCGCAAACGGCACGAAGCCACGACTGCTGTGGACAGAGGATGCCAGGTTCCGATCTTCAATTTTCGACCCGGCATGGTCGCCGGATGGTCGGCGAATCGCCTTCGCAGCAGCGCTCGTGAACGGTTGGACCGTGTGGACTTACGAATTCAACGGAAGGTTGACACAGGTCACGACACGACCCGGTGGCCATCCCAGCTGGTCTCCTACTGGCGGGCAGCTCGCGTACACCGGCTCGGACGGCGGAAAGTCTTCAGTCTTCGTCATTGGGGCCAACGGGAGCGGCGACCATGACGTGTCGCATGCCCCCGTCGCGGACGAAAGTCCCGTCTGGTCTCCAAACGGAAAGTGGATCGCGCTGAGAAGCCTGAACGCCGATTGGCGGACGCGCGAAGTCGATTCCCTCGACATCGTCAGTCTCGACGGAAGGTTGCGAAGAACGCTTACGACCGGCGGCGCGATCTTCCCAGCCGCCTGGTCGCCGACAAGCGATGCGATTCTCTTCCTGCGAGTCGAGCATCCGGAGAAGGGTGCGTTGAGCCCGACTCAGCTCTTCATCGTGTCGGTCAAGGGCGGGACTCCGCGATCGCTACCGGGCACGAACGGCGCCTTCGGCGGCGCTTCTTGGCATCGGTAGGGTCGCGGCGCAACTCCGCGAATCGCCTTCTTCGCTCCGGATAAAAAGAGTTCTCCCGCGGGGTCGTGTCCGGGATAATGGGGACCTGTGAGATCGGTGATCCACGATCTATTGAAATCCGCTACTTGGATCGCGGCGTTCATCTTTGCGCACCTCGTGGCGCTTGAGATTGGCCCTTCATCTCGAAAAATGACTCCAACGAAACCGAGAGGAGGGTCGTGATTGGGACGGGCTTCTGACGCCTCGCCTGGACACATCTCGCCCCATTGCGGAGCCGCCGAGATTTGGACTCTCTCGTCGCTCCCTGGGTAGTGCTTCCAGTAGAGCACGACGCAACGTAGAAGCTGGCCACCGTTAGTTGTGCCGCGTCTCTAAAGAGATGGCGCCCGACCGCCGATGGCTCGCCTCATGCAGTTGACACGTCGGTCTGGCTTTGGTGCGGCTGTGCTGATCGCATGCGGTATCGCGTTGATCGTCGTGGACATCCCCTTTTGGCTCCGTCTGATCGGCTACGGCGCCGCCGGCGCCTTTGTGGGTCTGGCGATTTTTCGCATACGAAGGCCGCGCGTCCTCCTCTCTCTTGCTCTGCTCATGGTGCTTGCGGCTTGCTTTGGTGCAGGCCTCGGCTGGACCTTCTCGGAACTCCCGACCTGGATGCTTTACGTCGTTGTACTCGGACTAATCGTGTTCGAGGCGGGCCGCCGGCGGCGGCGGCGACGGGGGCACGGAGCGGGGCCTTTGTAGGGATCGCAGGTGGCCAGCTCTGAGGGGGCACCTGCTGCCTGAAGGGCGGCAAGGTGCAAAAGGCCATCTGAGCAGCAACTTCCAGCCCCGCATCGTGGTCTAATCCGGCCGTGGAGGCAGCTTCTTCGCTGTCGTCTCCGCTGGGACGGATTTCGATCTCCCACGAGGCGGTGGCTCACATCGTCGGCCGCGTCGCAGCCGAGGCTTACGGCGTGGTCGGGATGGCAGCGCGTACTCCGCGCGAGAAGCTGCTGACGCGCGACCGGCTGCGCCAGGGGATCACGGTCGGCGGCAGCGCCGAGGAGGGAGTCACGATCGAGCTCCACGTCGTTGTCGAGTACGGCCTGAACCTCGCCGAGGTCGCGTCGACATTGCGGAACCGCGTGCAGTACGAGGTCGAACGCCTCACCGGACTTCCCGTTGCGCAAGTTGAAGTGCGCATCCAGGACGTCAAGAAGTCCACCGCATGACGTCGCTCACCTACGGTTCGCTCCCGTGAGGGAAACCAGGTTTCCCTCACGAGCTCCCTTCTTTAGGGATCGCCTCAGCGCCCGCGGCGTGGCGACCGCCGCCGCACGCACTGAGGAGAGAGAGCGGAGAAACCTCCCGGTTTCCCCTTACGCCCCTTCCCCCGCTCACCGACCGGAGATCGGTCGGTGAGCGACCGCGAGCGCGTGCAGGAGCTCGCGCACGGCGCACTCGCCTCGCTCGAGCGCAACCGCCAGCGCATCGATGACCTCAACGTCTATCCGGTGCCCGACGGCGACACGGGAACGAACCTCACGATGACGGCGCGCGCCGTGGTCGACGAGCTCGACCGGACGACGACCGAGGATCGCGCCGGTCTCGTCAAGGAGGTCACGCGTGCGGCGCTGATGGGCGCGCGTGGCAACTCCGGCGTCATCCTCTCGCAGATCATCCGTGGCGCCGCCGAAACGCTCCGCACGAACGGCGAGGTGGACACGCATACGCTCGCGGCCGCCTTTCGTTCGGCGAGCGATGCCGCGTATCGCGCGGTGCGCCAGCCGGTCGAGGGAACGATGCTCTCCGTCATCCGCGAGCTGGCCGAGGAAGGCGAGAGCGCGGAGAACGACGGCCTGACCAAGCCCGAGCTTCTGGCCAGGCTCGTCCGGCGTGGTGAAGAGGCCGTCGCGCGGACGCCGGAGCAGCTCGAGGTGCTGCGCGAGGCTGGAGTTGTCGACGCGGGCGGGGCGGGCCTGCTCGAGATCGTGCGCGGCCTTGCTGCCACGGCGGCGGGCGAGCCCTTGCCCGAAGCGCCTACGGCACGCGAGGAGCTCAACATCGAGGCCATTCACCAGGAGCTCTCGCCCTACCGCTATTGCACGACGTTCATGATCGAGGGGAACGATCTCGACAGCGACGGAATCGTGCACGAGCTCGAGCAACTCGGCGATTCGCTGCTTGTCGTTGGAGATCCGGAAGCGCTGAAGGTCCACGTCCACACCGACGAGCCGGGTCGCGCGCTCTCGGTGGGGACGCGTGCCGGCGTGATCGACAGAGTTGAGATCGCGAACATGCACGAACAGACCGTCCAGCGCGAGCAGCGTTTGCTCGAAGCCGTTCCTGATGCGCCGCCGTCCATGACCGGAGTCGTAGCCGTGGTCGCAGGCGACGGCAATCGTCGGCTCTTCGAGAGCCTCGGGGCGACCAAGATCGTCGAGGGTGGACAGACGATGAACCCTTCGACCGCGGAGCTCGTTGAGGCGATCGAATCGACGCCTGCTGCCGAGGTCGTTCTGCTGCCGAACAACTCCAACGTCATCCTCTCTGCCGAGCAGGCCGCCGGTCTCGTCGACAAGCCGGTGACCGTTGTCCCGACGGATTCGCTCCCGGCCGGGTTGGCCGCGATGCTCGCGTTCGACCCGGAAAGTCCGGCCGCGGAAAACGCGGAGGCGATGAACGAGGTCGTCGGCGGCGTCAAGACCGGCGAGGTGACGATCGCGTCACGCGACGTGGAGCTGAACGGCCTATCGGTTCGCAAGGGAGCCTGGCTCGGCCTTGCCGAGGGAGAGGCGGTTGCCGGAGGACCGGACTTCGACGACGTCGCCGCAGCGGTCGCCGAGCGCCTCCTCGAGGAGCCTCGCGACGTGATGACGCTCCTCACCGGCGCGGACGAGCCTGACCTCGACGGCCTGCTTCAGCGGATCCAGGAGGCCCATCCCCATCTGGAGCTGGACGTGCAGAGCGGTGGCCAGCCTCACTATCCGCTGCTTCTGTCGGCGGAATAACCTTCGGCCCCATGGCCGAGCCGATTCGCCTCGTCCTCGTGGAGGACAACCAGGTGTTCCGCGAGGCGCTCGAGCTGCTGCTCGGGCTGCAGTCCGACATCGAGGTCGTCGCCTCTGTCGGTGACGGCTCCTCGGCCGCCGAGATCGTGCGCGCGCACCAGCCGGACGTCGTGCTGATGGACTACCGGCTGCCGGGGCTCGACGGTGTGCAGGCGACGAGGGCCGTGCTGGAAGCCTGCCCTGACGTCGCCGTCGTCTGCCTGACGGCGTCCGCGAACTTCCGCGAGGTCGATGCTCTCTACGAAGCGGGCGCGGTTGCGTGCCTGTCGAAGGACCAGGAGCTGGACGAGATCGTCGACGCGATCAGGAACGCCGCCCGATGACCTTGACCGCCGAGAACACGGCGATCGTCCTCGATTCGACCGCCGACTTCCCAGAGGCTCCGGAGCGTTTCCCGAATTGGCGGGTCGTCCCGTTGTACGTCCTCTTCGGCGACGCGAGCTATCGCGACTACGTCGACCTCACGCCGGAGGAGTTCTATGCACGGCTGCGCACCGCCGACGTGCTGCCGACGACGTCGCAACCGACGCCCGGCGACTTTCTTGCGACCTACGAGGAGCTGAGCGGCTACGAGCGGATCTACTCCCTCCACCTTTCGTCGGCGCTCTCCGGGACGTACCAGAGCGCAACAACCGCGGCGGCGGAGCTCGGCGACAAGGTGCGCGTCGTCGACTCCGAGAGCGCGTCCGCGGCGATCGCGATGCTCGGCCTGGCGATCCAGCGCAGGCTCGACGAAGGGACGACCGACGACGAGATCGATGCGTTGATCGGGCGCTTCAAGGAGGACGCCGGCCTGATCTTCACCGTCGACACGCTCGAGTTCCTGCGCCGCGGCGGGCGGATCGGCCGCGCGAGTGCGTGGGCCGGGAACCTGTTGCACGTCAAGCCCATCCTCACGATCAAACGCGAGGTGGTCCCGCTCAAGCGTGTGCGCGGAAATCAGAAGGCGATGCAGGAGTTCGTGTCGGAGTTCACCTCGACGACCGAAGACACGCCGACCCTGAAGGTCGGGATCGCACACGCCGACGCGCCGGAGCGTGCGGAACAGCTGAAGAAGATGGTGCATGCGGAGCGTCCGCACGCGGAGGTGGAGATCGTGACGACCCTTGGTGCGGTCGTCGGGACGCACGCGGGCCCCGGCACCGCCGGGTTCTTCTGGTTCGATGACAGGGAGTGACGACCGTCTTAGTACGGCTGCCGGTGGGTTTTGCGGGCGCGGAAGCCGACGAGTGGCCGCGCCTGCGCACGTTTCAGCGGGCTGAGGAGCTCGAGCGTTCAGTCGACGTCCTCCCGGGCGTCGGGCCGGCGGTGAAGAAGAAACTCGAGCGGCTCGGGCTGCTGACCGTCGGCGACCTGCTCGCGCACCGGCCGTTTCGCTACGAGGAACCGGTGCCCGAACGCCGAATCGCGGATCTACAGGCAGACGAGGACGTCGCGATCTCCGGTGAAGTCCTGACTGTCTCGAAGCGGCGGCGAGGGAGGCTGCAGATGCTGACCGCGCGCATCAGCGACGGCACCGCCACCGTTTCCGCGACGTGGTTCAACCAGCCGTGGCTCGAACGCCAGTTGCAGCCGGGAACGGCGGTGCGCTTGCGCGGGCGCCAGGGGCGATACGGGTTCGACGTGCGCAGCTTCGACATCGGCGACGGCGAGGCGACCGCGGACTTTGCTCCGGTCTATCCCGCGAGCGAGGAGATCACCGCGAAGAAGCTGCGCGAGCTTGTCGGCGCCGCGCTGCCCGCGGCGCTGTCGGACCCGTTGCCCGCCGCGCTCAAACAACACGAGGCCCTACCCGAACGAGTGGACGCACTCTGGGCGCTGCACCGGCCACGCTCTCTGGGCGAAGCGGAAACGGGGCGGCGCCGGCTTGCCTTCGACGAGTTGCTCCTCCTACAAATGTGGCTCGCGCGCCGGCGACGCGAGCGCGAGTCGGAAGTGGCGCCGGCGCTTGGCCCGCCCGGCGACCTGGTCGCGCGCTATCGCGACGTGCTGCCGTTCCAGTTGACCGAGCATCAGGAGCGCGCGATCGCAGACCTCGACGGCGACCTCGAGCGCAGCGTGCCGATGCAGCGGCTCCTTCAGGGCGAGGTCGGATCCGGCAAGACCGTCGTGGCGCTCTACGGATTGCTGCGCGCGGTCGAGGCCGGCAAGCAGGGTGCGCTGATGGCACCCACGGAAACGCTTGCCGAGCAGCACTTCCTGACACTCGAGGAGCCTTGCCGTCTGCTCGGTGTCACGTGCGCGCTGCTCACGAGCTCCACTGCCAAGCGCGAGCGAGACCTCGCGCCGAACGCGGACATCGTCGTCGGCACGCACGCACTGATTCAGGAGGGAGTCGAGCTCAGCGACCTCGCCGTTGCGGTCGTCGACGAGCAGCATCGTTTCGGCGTCGAGCAGCGCAAGGCGCTCACCGAAGGCAGGTCGCCGCATGTCCTGCACATGACCGCCACTCCGATCCCGCGAACGCTCGCTCTCACGGTCTACGGCGATCTCGCGGTGTCGGAGATCACACGCCCACCCGCCGACCGCAAGCCGATCAAGACCGCCTGGGTCGCGGAGGACCGGAGTGCGGCTGCCTACTCGCGGCTGCGGAAGCACCTCGATGCTGGACGTCAGGCGTACGTCGTCTGCCCGTTGATCGAGGAGTCGGAGACGACGCAGGCCAGGGCGGCGGAAGCCGAGGCCGAGCGCCTGCAGAAGGCCGAGTTGCGCGGTTACCGGGTCGGCCTGCTGCACGGGCGCCTGCGTCCGGCCGAGCGCCGCGAGTTGATGGCGCGCTTCAAGGCACGCGACCTGGACGTGCTCGTCGCCACGACGGTGATCGAGGTCGGGGTCGACGTCCCGAACGCGACGATCATGATCGTGCAGGAAGCGGACCGGTTCGGCCTAGCCCAGTTGCACCAGCTGCGCGGCCGCGTCGGCCGCGGCGCCGAGCAGTCGTACTGCCTCTTGATCTCGCGTGCGCGCGAGGACCTGACAGAGCCGGCCGTCGAGCGACTCGAGGCGCTCGTGCGCACGAACGACGGGTTCGAGCTTGCGGAGGTCGATCTCGACATCCGCGGCAGCGGACAGCTGCTCGGAACGCGCCAGTCCGGCCTGACCGACCTCCACTTTGCGCACCTGCGCAAGGACCGCCCGCTGTTGGAACGGGCACGCGCAGTCGCCGACGACCTCGTCGACGCCGAGGGCCCGCTCTCGGACGAGGTCGAGCGGGCGTTCGCCGGCCGGGACCTCTCGGCCGCCTGAGCCCGTACCTCGAACATGAACCGCCGCGAGTTCCTCGTCGGCGCGGTGACGTTGCCCGTCGCCCTGCGTTTCGCTTCCGGCGCGCTCGCCGGTGGGACGCCGGTCGCACTCGTCACCGCGGACACGCAGTCGCGCGTCGCGGTCGTCGAGCTCTCCACCGGCAGGATCCTGCGCTCCATCCAGACCGTTGCCGGGCCGCGGAGCATCGAGAGCGTCTGGGGAAAGGTCGCTGTCGTCTGTCACACCGCGCAGAGCGTCGTCTCGCTCATCGACGGGCCGAGCCTGCGAGTCCGGCGTGTGGTCGGGCACTTCGACGAGCCGCGTTACACCGCTGCGGGCGCGAACGCCAGGCACGCATTCGTCACCGACTCGGGCAGTCACGAAGTGGTCACGGTCGACGTTCTCAGCGGCCGGGCGGTTGCCCGCATCGGCGTGGGCGGGCCCGCGCGGCACGTCTCGATCGACCCGAGCTACAAGATCCTTTGGGTTTCACTCGGCTCGAAGGCCGAGGAGGTCGCTGTCGTGGACGTCTCCCGCCCGTTGGCGCCGCGCCTCTTGCGGCGCTTTCGGCCGCCGTTCCTCGCGCACGACGTCGGCATCGCACCCGGCGGCCGTCACGTCTGGGTCAGCTCGGGCGACCGCGGTGCGCTCGCGGTCTACGACAGGCGCACGGGCGAGGTTCTACGCCGGCTGCCGGCGGACGCGCCGCCCCAGCACGTGACGTTCTTCGGCTCGCACGCGTACGTGACGAGCGGTGAGGATGGGACGCTGCGCGTGCTGTCTCTGAAGGACGGCACTGTCGTGCGTACGACGAAGGTGCCGGCAGGCTCGTACAACGTCCAGGAAGCCTTCGGCTGGATCGTGACGCCGTCGCTCGACCGCGGGACCTTCTGCGTGCTCGACCGGCAGGGACGCTTGGTCCGCCGCGTGCAGGTGTCGTCTTCCTCGCACGACGCGTGCTTCGTGATGACCGTCTGATTCGCGCCTAAGGTTCGGGGCGTGAAGGCGGCCCTCGTCCTCTTACTAGCCGGTGTCTTTGCGACGGCGCCTCCAGATCGTTCCTGGACGCTCGAGCGTGCGCGACATGTTCTGGCGAACAAGGTCTACGAGGTGACCGACACGAGTCAATCCGACCGGCCTGAGTACGAGCTCACGTTCTCACCTCGAGCGGCCAAGGCGCTGCGGCGTGGATTTGTCTTCGCCGGCAGCGCACACGACACGCTCACCGACACCGATGTCCGCGTTCGCTTCAAGTTCGTCCGCCCCGGCCGGATCGCCGGCTTCCAGGGACCGGCGGCCGATACCTCGCAGCCAGGGTTTCCAATTCGCGCCGCCTTCTACTACGCCTGGTATCCGGAGGCGTGGTTCCGTTATCCGGTCATCCCCTACACCCACTTCCGTCCGTCACTCGATCTCTACAGCGCAGACGACGCGCGCATCGTGCGCAAGCACATCGACTCGATGATCTACGCCCACCTCAACGCCGGCATCTATTCGTGGTGGGGGCGAGACGGCTACCCGCCGACAGACGACCGCTTCGCCCGCTATCTGGCCGCCGCGCGCACGACGCCGTTTCGCTGGGCGATCTACTACGAGCGCGAGGGCTACGCGAACCCGAGCGTGGAGACGATCCGCTCCGACCTGGAATACATCCGCGACAAGTATGCGAGGCAGCCTGCCTATCTCAAGGTCGACGGCCGCTTCGTCGTGTACGTCTACGGCAACTCCGAGGACAGCTGCGACGCGACGGCGACTCGATGGCGCAAGGCGAACACTGTCGGTGCTTATGTCGTCCTGAAGGCCTTTGACGGTTTCCGTTCCTGTCCCGCGCAGCCGGACGCTTGGCACCAGTACTCCGCAGCTCTGCCCGAGTACGACCTCGCCCCCGATGCATTCATGATCGCCCCCGGGTTCGACGAGTGGAGCGAGGGTGGACCACGGCTGGCGCGCGATCTCGCGCGCTGGCGCGCCGACGTCACTGCGATGGTCGCATCGAACGCGCACTGGCAGCTCGTGTTGACCTTCAACGAGTGGCCGGAGGGCACGTCCGTCGAGAGCGCACACGAGTGGGCGAGCCCCTCGGGGTACGGCACCTACCTCGACGCTCTCCACGAGCTCGTTCCTTGACATGTGACCATTTGGTCACCTATGATCTCCAGACATGACCGACGACCCCGTCTTCAAGGCACTCGCCGATCCGACCCGTCGCCTCCTCCTCGACCGGCTCTACGAGCGTGACGGCCGCTCGCTCACAGAGCTCGAGTCAGATCTGGAGATGACGCGGTTCGGCGTCATGAAGCACCTACGAGTGCTGGAGGACGCGGGGCTCGTCGTGACGAGGCGATCGGGTCGAGAGAAGCTGCATTACCTGAACCCGGTGCCGATTCGCCTGATCCACGACCGGTGGATCGACAAGTACACCGAGCGCCGGGTTTCGGCGCTCGCGGACCTCAAACACAAACTGGAGGAGACTGCATGAGCACGATGATCCAGACGAACGTGCAGGTCTACGCGGTATTCATCAAGGCGAGCCCGGAGCAGATCTGGGAGGCGATCACGAAGCCGGAGTTCACGAGCCGCTATTTCTACGGCAGCCTCGTCGACTCGACCTTCGAGGCGGGTACGGCGTATCGAAGTTGGTCCCCGGATCGAGAGAAGCTGTGGGTCGACGGCGAGGTTCTCGACTCCGATCCGCCGCGGCGGCTCAGCTACACCTGGCGGGCCCTCTACGACGAAGAGACGGCGGCTGAGGAGCCGAGTCGCGTGAGCTGGGAGATCGAGCCTCAGGACGGTGGCGTCTCGAAACTGACGGTCGTGCACGACCAGCTCGAGCGCGCACCGAAGACGGCTGAGAACGTCGCCGGAGGCTGGATGTACATCCTCAGCGGCATGAAGACGCTGCTCGAGACCGGCGAGCCGCTCACCTCGTAGCAATGAGACGGGCAGGGCGGCGTGACGCTGCCCTGCCCGACGGCCGCGGTGGGAGAATGAGGTCGTGCGCACGGCCTTGACCGAACTCCTCGGTATCGAAGCGCCGATCGTTCTGGCGCCGATGGGTGGAGCGGTCACGCCTGCGCTGGCCGCAGCCGTCTCCAATGCCGGAGGCCTGGGCCTCATGCCGCTGAGCTACAGCACGCCTGACCAGATCAGAAATACCGTGGGCGAGATCACGGCACTGACCGATCGGCCGTTCGGGATCAACCTGATTCTTGAATGGGACCAGCGTGAGAGGCTGGCCACTGCACTGGACGCCGGCGCTCCGGCCATTTCACTCTTCTGGGGCGATGCGTCCGAGCTGGTGCCGGAAGCGCATGACGCCGGCGCGGTCGTCTTCATCAGTGTCGGCAGTGTGGACGAAGCCGCTCGCGCGGCCGCTGCAGGAGCGGACGTCGTCGTCGCCCAGGGGTGGGAGGCAGGCGGGCATGTGCGCGGGACGGTCACGACCCTGGCGCTCGTTCCGCGCGTGGTCGACGCTGTCGATCCCGTTCCGGTCGTCGCCGCGGGTGGGATAGCCGACGGTCGTGGCCTCGCTGCGGTGCTCGCGCTCGGTGCCGCCGGCGCCTGGGTTGGGACGCGCTTTCTCGGCGCGCGCGAGTCTCCGATCCACGATGAGTACCGGCAACGGGTGCTCGAAGCTAGTGAAGAGGACACGTACTACGCCACCTCCCTCTTCGACGGAGGCTGGCCAGATGCTCCGCACCGGGTGTTGCGAAACAGCACAGTCGAGGCCTGGGAGGAAGCCGGGCGACCTCCAGCCGGCGAGCGGCCGGGCGAAGAAGACGAGGTCGCCGCTCGTGGCGATGGGTCTCCCATCAAGCGCTACGCGTCGGCCACTCCACAGGCGAGCATGACCGGCGACATCGAGGCGCTCCCGAACTGGGCGGGGCAGGGTGTCGGCCTCGTCACACGCGTCCAGCCGGCCGCCGAGATTGTGGAAGAGCTCGTCGCCGATGCCGAGCGAATTCTTGCCAAGTCGGCGTGAGGATCATCGCCGGCTCGCGCAGAGGTCACACCATCCAGGCGCCAAAAGGGCTCGACACGCGCCCGACCTCGGACCGCGTACGCGAGAACGTCTTCAACATCGTCGCGCCCTGGGTCGAGGGCGCGCGGGTGCTCGACCTCTATGCGGGGTCGGGGGCGATGGGACTGGAGGCGCTTTCGCGCGGGGCCGAGGCGGCCGTGTTCGTCGAGTCCGACGCCGAGGCCGTGCGCGCAATCGAGCGCAACCTCGACAAGCTCGGCCTCACCGGCGCTCGGGTCGTGCGCCTTGACGCCGTCACCGGGTTGGCACAGGAAGCGGGGGCGCGCAGAAAGTACGATCTCGTGCTCGCGGACCCCCCGTACACGATGACCGACTATCACTCCCTGTTTCGTTACCTGCCCGGCGTGCTCGCCGAGGACGGGCTGCTCGTCTTCGAGACGGCGGCGAAGGTCAAGCCGGAGCTTCCCGATCTCGTCGTGCGAACGTCGCGCAAGTACGGCTCCACACGGGTGACGGTGTTCGAGCACCCGTGATCACCGCGATCGCACCGGGCTCGTACGATCCCGTCACGAACGGCCACATCGACGTGATCGGACGGGCCGCCGGAATCTTCGACCGCGTCGTCGTCGGGGTGGTGGGGAATCCAACCCACAAGACGCCGATGTTCGCGCTCGACGAACGAGTCGCGTTCCTGCACGACGCTCTCAGCGACCTGCCGAACGTCGAGGTGGACGTCTTCTCGGAGCTCGTCGTCGACTTCGCGCGCAAATGGAACGCCAAGGTGATCGTCAAAGGCCTCAGAGTCATCTCGGACTTCGAATGGGAGTTCCAGATGAACCAGCTGAACCGCACCCTGGCGCCCGACGTCGAGACCGTCTACGTGATGGCCAGCCCGGCCGTGAGCTTTGTCTCCTCGAGCGGCGTGAAGGAGATCGCGGCCTTCGGCGGGAAAGTGGACGAGCTTGTGCCCGAAGCCGTTGCCCGCCGTTTCCAGGAGCTTTTCCCGGATGGTCGCCCCGGTACCCCAGAGAATCCGCAAGAATAGGAGCCCATGGACGTTCTCGTACTCATCGACAAACTCGACGACCTCGTTCACAACGCGAAGGCCGTTCCCCTGACCGATCAGGTCCGGATCGACCGCGAGGAGATCTACGACATTCTCGACCAGATGCGCGCCACGATCCCCGAAGAGATCAAGCAGGCCCGCTGGATCGTGAAGGAGCGACAGGAGATGTTGGCCGAGGCCAAGCGCGAGACCGACCGGCTCCTGGGCGAGGCGCGCGAGCAGGCGGTGCGTGAGGCGTCGCAGACGGAGATCGTCAAGATCGCAGAGCGGCAGGCGCAGGACATCGTCGACGAAGCGCGCAGGCAGGCGAGGGAGACCAGGCTCGAGATGGAGGACTGGGCCGACTCGATCCTGTCGACGCTCGAGGTCAACCTCGAAAAATTCTTGAGCGCAGTCAAGCGCGGACGCGAACGATTGCACGAGCGCTCACAGGAGAGCGTCGTCGCCGGCGTGGCGGCCAGCTCTTCGGACGACTCTCAGCCGTTCAACTAGGCAAACAAGGGCTCGAGCTCTATCTCGGCGCAGACCGCTTGGGCGGTCTCGACGAACGCGCGCGCCGCGGGGGTCCGGTAACGGTCGCGGTGCCACGCGAAGGAGATCAGCCGCGGCTGCACCTTGGGCAGCTCGATCAGCTCCGTGGTCTCGTCTTCCGGATCCATCGTCAGGCGTGGAACGAGCGCGCTGCCGACCCCGGATGCGACGAGCGCCTGCACCGTCTGGTTGTGATCGGAACGGAACACGAAGCGCAGAGGGCTCCGGGCATCGTTCTCCAGTTGGGCAAGCGACCTGCAGTACTTGTGCCCGATCAGATCGAGCTCGGCCAGGTCCCGCCACGTGGGCGCCACGTCGCGTTGGGCGAGCGGGGAGCCGGCCTGTACGACGAGCACGTACGGATCGCGCAACAGCTCCACTGACTCGAACGGGCCGTCGGTGAGCGGCAGATCGGCAAACGTCAGATCGAGCTCGCCGCGCTCGACGAGGCCGAGCAGCTCGAGGTCGTCGTTGGATTCGGTGAGCATGACGTTCACCTGCGGCCAGGCTGCGAAGAACCGGCGCATCACCTCGGGGAGGATCCGCTGCCCGACGCTCTGGAAGACGCCGACGCGGAGGGTTCCCGATTGGCCCTCGGCGAGGGCGGTGAGGTCGGCCTGGGCAGCGGCCACGCGCGCTGCGATCGCGCCCGCATGGGTGAGAAGCAGACGGCCTGCCTCGGTCAGGGACACGGGCTTGGGGCCGCCCGGCCGGTCGATCAGCCGGTGGCCGACGATCCGCTCGAGCGTGGCGATCTGCTGGCTGACCGCGGACTGGGTATAGCCAAGGGCGGTTGCCGCCTTGCCGAAGGAACCTTCCCGCGCGACCGCTTCCAGAGCCAGGAAGTGCCGCAGTTCAACGCCTAGCCAGCCATCAGCTCCCATAATCAAAGTCCACTATAACTGGATTTGTCCTAATGGCACTCCGGTGCCGATCATGGAGGTATGACAGGGATCTTCGTCCTGGTATTTCTGGTCGCGATCGGCCCGCTCGCCGTGTTGTTCGGCGTGGATTCCCGGAATCCCAAAGACCGCCGTTCAATCTAGGGCCTTGTGACCGCAGCATTCGCGCGCCGCTCCCCGGCTGCGGTGGCGGCCGCGTTGGCCACCATCTATCTCGTCTGGGGCTCGACCTACCTCGCGATCCGGGTCACGGACCGGACGATGCCCCCGTTGCTGATGTCCTCCGTGCGGTTCCTGATCGCGGGAACGGCGCTCTACGCGTTCGCCTCGCGCGGTCGCGCACGTCCGACGCTCCGTGAGTGGATGGCCGCGGCCATCGTAGGCGCTGCGTTGCTCTGCGTCGGAAACGGAGGAGTCGCGTGGGTGGAGACGCGGCTCGATTCCGGTCTGGCTGCGCTGATCGTGGCGATCATCCCGCTCTGGTTCGCGGTGATGGATCGCGCGTTCTTCGGACGACGGCTGTCGCTCCCTGCGATCGCGGGCCTGGTCGTTGGCTTCGCCGGCGTCGCGCTGCTTGTGCGCCCGGGAGGCGGCGGTCCCGTCCTCCCGATGCTCGCTCTCGTCGTCACCACCGCCGCCTGGGCGGGCGGGTCGTTGTACGCGCGCGGGGCGGCCCTGCCACAGAGCCCGCTGCTGTCGGCCTCGATGCAGATGCTGGCCGCGAGCGCCTTCCTCGCCGTCGCCGGGCTGGCGAAAGGAGAGACTCGGGCGATCCACGCGGACACGTTCTCGACGAAGCCGGTGATCGCTTTCGTCTATCTCGTGCTGGTCGGCTCGCTGATTGCATTCTCCGCGTACGCCTGGCTGTTGAAGAACGTTCGGGTCTCGGTCGTCTCGACCTATGCATTCGTCAATCCGGTCATCGCCGTGGCGCTCGGAACCGTGTTCCTGAACGAAGCGATCGGCTGGTCGACAGTCGCGGCCGGCGCGGCGATCGTCGTCGCGGTCGTGCTGATCGTGACCGCGCGCGCACCGAAGCAGCGGGCGTCCGGCGGGGTGTCCGAGCCGCTCAAAGCTGCTGCGTAGCTCGCGCTACCCTGGGCTCTATGAGGAGCCTCAATCTGCGCCACATCAAGCTTCGTTCGGGCGAGGAGTATCGCGACGAGATCGAGCTCGAGCTGGAACCGTTCGAGCTCGGTGGCGAGCGGTATCTCCCCGTGCCCGACAAGGTTCCCGCGGAGCTGGCGATCACGAAGGCGAGCACAGGCACAGTGTTCGAGCTCGGCTTCGGCGCGCGGCTGCACGGGCCCTGCTACCGCTGTCTGGGCGATGCGGTCCTGGAGGTGCCGATCGCGGCGCGTGAATACCAGGCGAACAATCCCGACGGCCTGGACGAGCTGCGCACCCCCTATCTGTCGGACGACAACCTCGATCTGACAGCCTGGTCGCGCGACGCCGTCGCGCTCGCGCTGCCGGAGAAAATCCTGTGCCGCGTCGATTGCGCGGGCCTCTGCCCGATGTGCGGAAAGAACCTGAACGAGGAGCCGCACGAGCACGAGGAAGAGCACTCGGACTCCCGCTGGGCGGCGCTCGAGTCCCTGCGCGAGCAGCTTTAGCCTCGTCCGGAACGGGCAATGTCCTGGGGTCTGACCCAAAGACAGTGGCCGAAAGTCTCAGGGCCCAGCTACACTCCGGCGTTCCGATGGCCGTCCCCAAGAAAAAAACCTCCAAGGCCCGCCGCGACAAGCGCCGCGCGCAGCACAAGATCGAGTCGCCGCGGTTGAACGTGTGCCCGCAGTGCGGCCGGCCGAAGCGCCCGCACCGGGTCTGCCCGACGTGCCACACCTATCGCGGCCGAGACGTCGAGCCGCTCCGCACCCCCGCGCCTTAAGCCCATGATCCGCGTGGCGGTCGACGCCATGGGGGGCGACCGCGGGCCCGAAGAGATCGTCGCGGGTGCTCTCGACGCGGCGTCCGACACCGTCCAACCCGTCATCGTCGGTCGGGGGGGCCTCGACACTCAGGGGCTTGAGTTGATCGAGGCGCCCGACGTGATCGCGATGGACGAGAAGCCGACGGACGCGGTCCGGACCAAACCGAACAGCTCGCTCGTCGTCGCCTGCCGGGCGGTGGGTGAGGGGAGGGCCGACGCCGTCGTCTCGGCGGGCAACACCGGGGCGATGCTGGCCGCGTCCCTGCTCGAGCTCCGCCGGATCCCCGGCGTGCGCCGGCCGGCGATCGCCGTGACGATCCCTGCGCGCCGCGGCCCCTCAGTCCTGCTCGACTCCGGTGCGAACGCCGATGCGCGGCCCGAGGACCTCGTCCAGTTCGCGCACATGGGCGCCGTCTTCGCAGAGGAGATTCTCGGCATCGCCAATCCGCAGATCCGGTTGCTCTCGATCGGCGAGGAGCCGGAGAAGGGCAACCACCTCACGATCGAGGCGCACCGGCTTCTTGCCTCCTCGACAGACCTCAACTTCGCCGGCAACGCCGAAGGACGGGATCTGCTCGCCGGGGCCGCCGACGTCGTCGTCACGGACGGGTTCACGGGCAACGTCGCCCTCAAAGTCACCGAGGGCACGATCAAAAGCATCCTCGAGGGCCTCCGCGAGGAGATCACCGCAACGGCCACGGGGAAGCTCGGCGGCCTCCTGATCAGGCCCGCGGCACGCAGGCTGCGCGAGCGGCTCGACCCTGACACCTACGGCGGCGCGTACCTGCTCGGTCTCAGGGGATTGGCGGTGATCGCGCACGGGAACTCCTCCCGCCGCGCCATCACGAACGCCATCCGCCTGGCCGCCCGCGGCGTCGAGAAGGACGTCGTCGGCAGGCTGAGTCAGAATCTGGGCGATAGCGTGTTAGCATCTCGCCCCTCTACGACTCCGACCCCCAACGTGAGGTGACATGGCAGCGTCGCGCGAGGAAGTTTTCGAGCGAGTCAAGGAAGTCCTGACCGAACAGCTCGGCGTCGAGGAAGGCGACATCACCGAAGAGGCCTCCTTCCAGGAGGACCTCGACGCGGATTCGCTCGATCTCGTTGAGCTGATCATGGAGCTGGAAGATCAGTTCGGAATCAAGATCTCCGACGACGACGCCCAGAAGATCCAGACCGTCGGCCAGGCCGTCGACTACGTCTCGTCGCACCAGTAGCGCTGCGACGGGGGACGTCGGCCCGCTTCGAAAGCTGATCGAGGGGCTGCCCGCGGCTCGGGCCGAGCAGGTCTACACGCATGCCTCGTGGGCGAGCGCGCGCGCCGACTCGTACGAGCGCCTCGAGTTTCTCGGCGACAGCGTGCTGGAGCTGGCGATGGCGCGCGAGCTCTACGAGCGCTATCCCGACTTCTCGGAGGGCAGGCTCGCCAAGATCCGCTCGCACGTCGTCTCCCGGGCGAGCTGCGCCGTCGTCTCGCGTCAGCTCGAGCTGGGGAAGGAGCTCGCCGAACGCGGAGTCGACATCCCGCCGGACGAGCTCGAGCGCCTTTCGCGGAACCGCAACGTGCTGGCGGCGCTGCTCGAAGCCGCGCTGGCGGCGCTCTTTCTCGAGCACGGTTTCGAGAAGATCGAGCAACCGATCGTCCAGGCGTTCGCGGGTCGGATCGACTACGCGTTGAACAGCCACGTCGACTTCAAGACCGAGCTCCAGGAGGCACTCGCGCGCCGGGGCCAGTCGGTGACGTACTCGGTCCTCGAGGTCGAGGGGCCGCCGCACGACCGTCGCTTCACGACGTCCGCGGTCATCGACGGCGAGCAGTTCGGCGCCGGCAGCGGCGAGTCCAAGAAGGCCGCCGAGCAAGAGGCCGCTAAAGAGGCCCTGGCAAAACTCGGAGTCGAGGTAGAACCGCGCGAAAGCTGACGCTTTCGCGCGGTGATTCGGTACGCCGCTTTCGCGGGGAACGCCCGCGGGCAAAGCCCGCGGGCTCCTATTGGGGCGGTCGGCGATTGATGTCAACCGTGTGGGCACGGGCGCTAAAGCGGCCGCGCCCACATCGGTGCGCCTGCGGCTAAGCCGCTACGCGTCGCTTAGCCTCCGGCCTTTGAATGGGACGCAGGATGAGAGTCCAATTTGTCGGCCGCATAGAATCCGCCCGAACCGAAGGGAGGATCAATGGCCAAGGCAGTCGATTGCCCCTGCGGCGTGACCGTGCGCGGGGAGACCGATGACGAGCTCGTCACCAATGTCGAGGCGCATGTCCAGTCCGACCACCCAGACATGGTTGGAACCATGACGCGCGACACGATCCTGGAGATGGCGCACGCCGCCTGACCCGGAAGGACACACCCGGCGGCGTCCGCGCCGCCGGGTAGTTTTCCTCCTGCGTGAACCTACGCGCTATCAAGCTGCGCGGCTTCAAGTCGTTCCCTGAACCGGTCGAGATTCGCCTCGAGCCGGGCGTCGCTGTGGTCGTCGGGCCGAACGGCTCCGGGAAGTCCAACGTCTCTGACGCCATCGTCTGGGCGGCCGGGTCGCTGGCTCCCTCCGAGCTCCGGGCCGAGAAGCCGGACGACGTCCTCTTCGCCGGCGGCGGCGGCCGTTCTGCCGAGGATTTCTGCGAGGTCGAGCTGCTCTTCGACAATCCCGACGGGGAAGGGCCGCTCCCGTACTCCGAGCTTGCCGTTGCCCGCCGGCTCCACCGCGGGGGTGAGGGCCAGTACCTGCTCAACCGCACGGCAGTGCGCCGCATCGATCTCGTCGAGCTGCTCGCCGACCTCGGGCTCGGCGGCGGGATGCATTCGATCATCGGCCAGGGTCGGGTGGAGGAGATCCTCGGCTCGAAGCCGGAGGAGCGGCGAGAGCTGCTGGAGGAGGCCGCAGGGCTCGGACGCTTCAAGCGCCGCAAGCATCGCGCTGAGCTCAAGCTCGCACGGGTCGCGATCCAGGTCGAGCGCGCGCGCGACGTCGAGGCCGAGGTGAAGAAGCGCCTGCGGCCGCTGGCGCTCCAGGCGACCGCAGCCGAGCGCGCCGAGAAGCTGCTCGGCGACATCGCATCGCTGCGAGCGCGCGTCGCAGAGCTTGATCTGGCTGACTTCAACGAGCGGCTCGAAGACGGCGAGGGCAGGCGCACCGCCGCGGTGCTTGCGCGCAAGCACGCCGACGAGCGGCTCGACTCGCTGCTCGAGGATCGGCGCCGGGCGGAAGAGGAACTTGCGGATGCGGCCGGCCGGCGCGAGGAAGCGACCGCGACGTTGTACCGCCTACGCAGCGCACGGGAACGGCTCGAGCTCCGCCGTGAGAGCGCGGAGGGGCTGCTCGAACGGTTGCGCGCGGAGCTGTCGCGGCCACGGCGCGTGCTCAATGTCCGCGTTCGGGCCCAGCGCGAAGCGCTTAGAGAGCAGGCGCGGGTTGCACGCGAACGCCTCCAGACACTGGAGCGTGCGCTCGCCGAACGGGAAGGGCTGCCGCCGGCTGCGCGTGCGCTCGCGGAGGAGGGAGAGCGGCTCGCGCTTTCGCTGCTCGACGTCGAACCGGGCCGCGAGCGCGCAGTCGCCGCGGCGCTCGGCCACCGTGCGCCTGGGCTCATGGCCGCCGACGCACGCGCCGCACTCGCACTCGCGGAACGCGCGCGGGCTGCGGGGCTCGGCAGCGTCGTCGTCCTGACGCGCGACCCGCGCGAGCTCGTCCGCGAGCTGCCGGTCGTGTCAAAGGAGGAGCTGCTCCACTCCCGGGTTCCGGCCGTCACTCCCGAAGGCTTCGGTTACGACCCGCAGCGCGGAGAGATCTGGTTCGCAGGCGAGACGGCCGAAGCTGTCTGGCTCGAGCTCGAGGCGCGGCGCCGTGCACTCGCGGCGGAAGTCGACGAGCTCGAAGCGCGCGTCGAAGCTCCGATTCCCGAAGACGCGTACTCCGCGACGCGCGATCCGCTGACGGTGGCACTCGCGCGGCTCGCCGCGCAACTCGTCGAGACCCTCGAGGGAATCGGGGACGACCGCTTCGAGGCGCCCCTGCGCGCACGCGCCGACGCGGGCGCTTCCAGAACTGGGGCGCTCGCAGAAGAGCTGCGCCGCCTCGGCGCCGAAGAGGTCGATGCGCGTCGTGCCGCCGCCGAGGCGGGCGAGCGGTTGAGCGCGGTCGACGTCGAGCGCGCGCGAATCGAAGCGGAGGCCGACGAGGCGCGCCGCCGCCTCGATGCTGCCGACGCGGAACCCGCGGAAGGAGATGACCGCGAAGAGCTCGCCGACCGCATCGAGCGACTCGAGCGCCGCCGCGAGTCGCTCGGCCAGGTGAATCCCCTCGCGAAGCAGGAGTACGACCAGGAGAAGGAGCGGCTCGTCGAGCTGTCGACACAGCGCGCCGATCTGGAGGAGAGCCTGAAGGAGCTCGAGACGCTGCGCGACGATCTCGTCCGCACGGTCGAGCAGCGTTTCGCAGAGACGTTTGCGTCCGTGCAGGAGAACTTCACCGAAGTGGCGGCGACACTCTTCCCCGGCGGTGAAGGGCGGCTCCGACTCACCGAGCCCGAGGACGAAGACGAGCAACCAGGCATCGAGGTCGAGCTGCGCCCAGCAGGCAAGAAGGTCACGCGACTGTCATTGCTCTCCGGCGGCGAGAAGGCACTCGGTGCGATCTCGTTCCTGTTCGCGCTCTTCCTCGCGCGGCCGTGCCCGTTCTATCTGCTCGACGAGGTCGAGGCCGCGCTCGACGACACGAACATCGGCCGCTTCGTCGAGTTGCTGCGCCGCTACTCCGATCGCGCGCAGTTCATCGTCATCACGCACCAGAAGAGGACGATGGAGGCCGCGGATATCCTCTACGGCGTGACGATGGGCGCCGACGGGGTCTCGCAGATCGTTTCCCGGCGCCTGCCACGCGAGCAGGCCGCCGCGATTGCCTCGTAGCTGGGCAGAGCTACTCGGAGAGGAGAACGCGCAGCCCGAGCCCGAGGCAGACCGCGCGGGCCTCTTCTCGCGGTTGCGCGACTCGCTCTCGAAGAGCCGTCAGGCGTTGACGGCCGAGTTGGCCTCGGCGGCTTTCGATCCCGGTGATACCGAAGCATGGGAGCGCCTCGAAGAAGCATTGATCCGCGCGGACGTCGGCGTGCCCGCCACCGCCGAGCTCGTCCTGCGGCTCGAAGCGCGCTCGGATCTGACCGATCTCAACGCGGCGCTCGCCGAGGAGATCTCGCGGCTGCTCGGCGACCCCCCGACTCTCAACGTGCGCGCAAACCCCACTGTCCTGCTCGTCGTCGGTGTCAACGGCACGGGCAAGACGACGACGATCGGCAAGCTCGCGGAGCGGCTCCGTCAGCACGGTCACTCCGTCGTACTCGGCGCGGCAGACACGTTTCGTGCCGCGGCCGAGGAACAGTTGGAGATCTGGGCCGACCGCGCGAACGCCGAGTTCGTCGGCGCGGAGCGCGGAGCCGATCCCGCATCGGTCGCCTACGACGCGATCGAGGCGGCGACGCGCAACGGCCGTGACGTCGTCATCGTCGACACCGCAGGCCGCCTCCACACGCAGTCGAACCTGATGCAGGAGCTCGCGAAGGTGCGACGCGTCATCGAAGCCAAGCTCGAAGGAGCGCCGCACGAGACCCTGCTCGTCGTCGACGCAACGACGGGACAGAACGGACTGCAGCAGGCGCGCCTGTTCGGCGAAGTGGTCGGCGTCACCGGCGTCGCGTTGACGAAGCTCGACGGCAGTGCCAAGGGCGGCATCGCCGTCGCGATCGCGCACGAGCTCGGTTTGCCGGTCAAGCTGATCGGCGTCGGCGAGAGTCTCGAGGACTTGCGGCCGTTCGATGCGGGCGATTTCGCCCGGGCGCTCGTTTCGGGTTAGCTCCGCTCGATCGCGAACGCGATGTTCACCGTCGTCCGGTAGACGCTGATTCGATCGCCCTCGACTTCTGCGCTCATCGAGACGACCTGCGCGCCGCTGATGCCGCGCAGCGTCTTCGCCGCTTCCTGAACCGCCGCATCGGCGGCCTTCGCAAAGCTCTCCGGGGACGAACCGATGATCGTCACCACTTTGGCAACGTTGGCCATCTCAGCTCCTTGTCGTCGGGTGCGTTGACCTTTACGGCTCCGAAAGCGTGACGATGTAACGCTGGATCTGACCGGGATTCGTGACCCGGATCGTCGCGCTGAACTCGACCTTCACGTCGAAAGTGCCGCCCCTGCCTCGCAGCTTGCTCGCACCCGCGAGCGCACGGTCGAGCGCCTGGTCCCAGCCCTGAGAGTGCGAGGCGGTAACTTTCTTCACGTCTACCCTGCCGGCGGACTTCGGCATCGTCCCTCCTAGTAGTTGGAAACGACTGGACGATAACCCGCCTTGGTCCCTGCGCCTAGCGCACCTGCTCCGAAGCAATCAGCGAAGCCCGCGCTGCGCCGACGACGTTTCCCTTCTGCTCGTACAGCCGTACGGCCCGTTGCAGGGCGTCGCAGGCCTGGTCCGGCGCATCAGCCAGACTCAATGACTCTGCGAGGTTCATCAGCGCATCCGCGCGTAGGTTCAAGTCATCCGTGAGGTCCGCGACCTCGACTGCTTCCTCCGCCAGGCGGGGGTCCGCGTCGAGGCGCGCCTTCACACCTCGCCAGACGACCTGGGCCGCGATGTTGGCGTCCGCCGCCTCGGCTTGTGCAATCGACGCGAGTCTCTCGGCCTCGTCCGCCGCGCCCCGGCGCAGCAGCACGTTGGCGAGCAGGGAGGCCTGGTAGCCGATCGAACCGACCGGTTCCATGATCTCTAGGCCCTCCCGCAGCTCCTGCTCGGCGGCCTCCAGGTTGCCGGCGAGCAGCTCGAGCGGGCCGGAGACCTGTGTCAGGCCGGCGACCGCGAGCCTGAGCCCAAGCTCGCGGTACGTCTGGCGGGCCGACGCCGCCAGAGCCCGCGCTTCTTCGAACTCCCCGCGCATGCCTTTCAGCCCCGCCAGCGAGATGCCGATGTTCGCCTCCATCACCCGGCTTCCCCGCGACCAGGCAAGCATCTCTTCACAGCGTTCGATTGCCTCCGGCGCCGGCGCAGGTCCCCAAAGCAGGCTTGTGCAGAGACTGTCGACGATGCGCGCCTCCTCGTGGGCATCCTGGGCCGCGCGCGCGTGGACGAGCGCCTGCTCGCCGGCTTCCTCCGCCGGTCCGAATTGCGAGCGCATCTGATGCGCGTACGCGATTCGACTCCAGGCGCGTGCCAGCCCTGCGTCGTAGCCGAGCTCTTCGAAGACGGCGATCGCCTCGCGCGAGACCTCCAGGAGCTCGTCCGCGCCGGTGTCTCCGCCGGACACGTTCTTGCGCGCCGCGCGCTCGATCAGCCCCGACCACTCCTGCTTCCGATTGCCGAGCGCGGAGGCAGCTTCGATGAGCCCGTTGAGCAGTAGCTCCGCCCTCGCCACCTCTCCGGCCCACCACAGCGCCATGCTGAGCTCGCGCATCAGTTCGAGCCGCGCCGGCTCCTGTTCCGTGATCAACGCCACGGCTCGGTCGAGCAGCGTGAGCGCCGCAGGCATGTCGTCGCGCGCGAAGGCGCGGCGGCCGGCGCCTCCCAGAAGCTCGCCTGCTTGTCGGGCAAGCTCCCGCGAGGCGTCGTCGGGCGGTCCGAGCTGCCCCCGGTAGCGATAGGCCTGCTCGAAGTGGTAGCCGACGATCTCGTCGAGCTCTCCCGCGCGGCCCGCATTCGTGCCGATCGCCCAGTTGCCGAAGCGCTCGTGCAGTTGGGCGCGCAACTCCTTTGGAATCCCCGCGTACGCCGCGTCGCGAATCAGGGCGTGACGGAAGCGGTAGGCGTCCTCACGTCCGGGCTTGGCCGCGAGCAAGTCCTTGCGCGCCAGGCTGAGCAGGCGTGCGTCGACCTCCTCGCGCTGCGCGTCGTCGGAGAGCCGGAGGATGGCGCTCCGGCCGAACTCTTTGCCGGCGACCGCCGCTCGCTCCAGGACGGCGCGCTCCTCCGGCGGGAGTCGGTCGAGCCGGGCCGCCAGCAGCGCGTGAATCGACGGCGGGATTGCGTCCGCGGGCCCGCCTTCGGCCAGCATGGCCGTCATCTGCTCGACGTAGAGCGGGTTCCCCTCGGCCGCTTCCTTGATCTGACGTCGCGCCGTCTCGTCGAGCGGCCACTCCTGGGCGAGCTCGTCGAGCAGGGCGTCCGATTCGGCATCGGTGAGCGGAGCGAGAACGATCCCTGTGGCATTGGGCGCGTTCAGCCAGCCTTGACGTTCTTCGAGCAGATCGGGACGCGACATGCAGAGCAGCAGCACGGGTGCGTCGTGCGTCCAACCCGCGAGGTACTCGAGCAGGTCGAGAAACGTCGGCTCGGCCCAGTGGATGTCCTCGACCATCACGACGAGCGGTTGGTTGCGAGCGGCCTCCTCGAGCAGCCGCCGCACGGCCCAGAACATCTCGCCGCCCGCGGCCGCCGTGCGGGTCGGGCCGACCGCGCTGAGCACTCGCTCTGCCACGAGCTCGCCGTCCTCGACTCCGGCCAGCAGCTCACGAATGCCCTCGTCGCTGCCGAGCGCGCCGACGATCTGTACGAGCGGCCAGAAGGTGATGCCGTCGCCGTACGGGAGACAGCGGCCTGTGAGTGTCTGGGCTTCACCGCGCACCTCGCGGCTCAGCTCGGCGGCGAGTCTCGACTTCCCGATCCCTGCCGGACCGATGACGGTGACGAGCCGGCACGCGCGAGCAGCAACGGCGCTCGCAAACGTGTCGCGAAGCGTGCGCATCTCCTCGCTGCGACCGACGAGCCGCGCATCGAGGCGGCGCGCGTAGGCGGGCGCGCCCTCGATCACGCCGAGCACGTTCCACGCGATGACGGGCCCTGTCTTTCCCTTCACGGTCAGCTGGTCGCGCGGTTCGAGCAATGCTGCGTTTGCGACTAGGCGGCGCGTTTCGTCGCCGACGAGGATCTCGCCGGTCCGCGCGGCTTCCTCCAGTCGCTTCGCAACGTTGACGGGGTCGCCTGTCACGAGCATCTGCCCCCCGGTGCCGTCGCCGGCGACGACTTCGCCGCTATTGACGCCGACCCGGATCCCGATGTGCACGCCGAGTTCGCCTTCGAGCTCCTCATTGAGCTGGGCAAGAGCCCCTCGTAGCTCGGTGGCCGCACGTACCGCACGTAGGGCGTCGTCCTCGTGCAGGTCCGGAATCCCGAAGACGGCCATCACGGCATCGCCGATGAACTTCTCCACCGTGCCGCCGTGGCGCTCGAGCACCTCGGACATCCGCTGGAACCAGCGTGACATGACCTGTCGCACCGTCTCCGGGTCCAGCCGCTCACCGAGCGGGGTCGAATCGGCCACGTCTGCGAAGAGGACGGTCACGGTTCTACGGCTTACAGCCATGTCCTGAGTGTAGGACTCGGTTCTCGAAGCGCCTAGCCGGGCGCGGTGCGCAGCCGCTGGAACAAGCCGTTGCTACGCGGCTGCGGTGTTCGGGAACTGGATGAGGCGCAAGTACACTTCCCGGCCGTGTTCGACGCCCTTTCAGACAGGCTTCAGACCGCTCTCGGCGATCTTCGAGGGCGCGGGAGGCTGGACGATGAGGCGATCTCCCGTGCCATGCGCGAGATCCGTCTCGCGCTGCTCGAGGCCGACGTCAACTTCGAGGTCGTCAAGCAGTTCGTCGCCCAGGTGCGCGAGCGCGCCCTCGGCCAGGAGGTTCTGAAGAGCCTGCAGCCGGGCCAGCAGGTCGTCAAGGCGGTCCATGACGAACTGACCGCCCTGATGGGCACGGGCAGCTCGCAGCTTGCGTTCACCGGCCGGCCGCCGACGGTGATCCTGCTCGCCGGTCTACAGGGATCCGGCAAGACGACCGCCGCGGCGAAGCTCGCACTCCTGCTGCGGAAGGAAGGCCGCAGTCCTGGGCTCGTCGCCGCCGACCTGCAGCGACCCGCCGCGATCGACCAGCTCGAGCAGCTCGGAAAGCAGATCCAGGTTCCCGTCTACCGCGGCGAGGGCACGGATCCGGTCGCGGTCGTGCGCGACGGCATCCGGCAGCTCTCCGAGGACGGCGTCGACACGATCATTCTCGACACGGCGGGGCGCCTGCACGTCGACGAGGAGCTGATGCAGGAGCTCGAGCGAGTCCGCGACGAAGCAAAACCGGCGAACGTGCTGCTCGTGGTCGATGCGATGACGGGACAGGAGGCTGTCAACGTCGCGCTGGCATTCCAGGAGCGGATCGCGTTCGACGGAGTCGTGATGACGAAGCTGGACGGCGACGCGCGCGGCGGCGCGGCGCTGTCGGTGAAGGCCGTCACCGGCCGTCCGATCAAGTTGATCTCCGTCGGCGAGAAGCTCGACCAGCTCGAGTACTTCCATCCCGACCGGATGGCGTCGCGCATCCTCGGTATGGGCGACGTCCTGACGCTCATCGAGCGCGCCGAGGAAGCGGTCGAGGAGGACGAGCAGAAGGACATGGAGGCCCGGATGATGAAGGGCCAGTTCACCTTCGACGACTTCCTCAAGAGCTACAAGATGCTGCGCCGCATGGGTCCGATCCAGGGCGTGCTCAAGATGATCCCCGGCTTGGGGAAGCAGCTCGAGGGGATGGACGAGGTCGACGAGAAGCAGCTGGGCCGAGTGGAAGCGATCATCCTCTCGATGACGCCGCAGGAGCGCGGACTGCCGAAGGTGATCGATGGCTCACGGCGTCAGCGCATCGCGCACGGATCGGGCACGACCGTCGAGGAAGTGAACCGCCTGATGGACGCGCGCAAGCAGATGGAGAAGCTCATGAAGGGCATGAGCAAGGGCAAGATGCCGGATCTCGGAGCCCTGACCGGGCAGGCGCCGGCCGCAACTCCGCAGCCCGGACAGCGAAAAGCGACAAAATCCAACAAACGCAAGAAGCGACAGAAATCCAGGAGGTAATCGTTTGGCCGTACGCATGAGGTTGACGCGAGTCGGATCGAAGAAGAATCCGGTCTATCGCGTCGTCGTCGCCGACTCGCGCTCGCCGCGCGACGGCAAGTTCATCGACATCGTCGGGCGCTACAACCCGCAGCACGATCCCTCGCTGATCGAGTTCGACGAGGACAAGGTGAAGGACTGGCTCGGCAAGGGTGCGCTGCCCTCGGAGGCCGTGAGCAAGCTGCTCAAGATCAGGAATCTCAACAAGTAGTGGCTGAGCTGCTCGAGTACCTGGCGCGGCAGCTTGTCGACGACCCGGACGCGGTGCGCGTGGAGCGTGTCGACGAGGCCGACGCTGTCCTGCTTCGCCTCCACGTCGCCCAGGACGATCTCGGCAAGGTGATCGGCAAGCAGGGACGCATCGCGCGTGCGTTGCGCACGATCGTCCGTGCGGGCAGTGTGCGCGAGCATCGCCGCGTGCAGCTCGAGATCGTCGACTAGTTCGAGCGCCTGTCCTGTGAACGCGTCTGAGACCGTCGTCGTCGGACGTGTCGGCAAGTCGCACGGCCTCGACGGCTCCTTTGTCGTCGAAAACGCGAGTGAGGCGCCCGAACGCTTCGAGGTGGGGGCCGAGCTGATCGTCGAGGGCGTGCCCGCGAAGATCGTGACCCGAAGACACGCGCGTGGCCGCCCGGTGATCCGTCTCGACCGGCGCGTGGCTCGTGGAGCCCAGCTGGAGGTGCCGCGCGAATCGCTGGAGCCGGTCGGCGAGGACGAGTACTACGTCTTCCAGCTGGTCGGCCTCCGCGTCGAGGAGGACGGGGGCGAGGAGCTCGGGACGGTGACGGACGTAGTGCCGGGAGTGGCGAACGACGTGCTCGAGCTCGATTCCGGCCTTGCTCTCCCGATGGTCGAAGATTGTGTCCGCGTAGTCGACCTTGCTACGGGCCGGATCGTGGTCGCACCCGGTTTCGCAGGGTAGTGCCCCACCCAGCAATACATGTCGGCTTCTGGCCCGCGATCACGCGGCGCCAGAATCCACCCTCGCCCTTAGCAAGGCAGACCAGCCTTGCTGCGGTCGAGTGCGGCCTCTGGCTTGGTACTCGCGACCCAGAAGCTCGACGGCATTACTGGGTGGGGCACCACTAGCTAACCTGGGTCGCTCGCCCGTGCAGCTCGATGTCTTCACTCTCGTTCCGCATGCCTTCGCCTGGCTGACGGAGCAGCGGCCGGTGGCCACCGTTCTCGGGACCGAGCTCGATCTTCGGCTCTTCTCGTACCGTGACACCACGCCCCTGCGCGCGGCGCAGGTCGACGACGAGCCCTACGGCGGCGGCGCAGGCATGGTGTTGCGGGTCGACGTCGTCGCGGCTGCGCTCGATGCAGTGTACGACGGCGTGCCCGAGCAGCGCGTCATTGCACTGACACCGCAAGGCCGGCAGTTGACGCAGGACGTCGTCGAGGAGCTCGCCGGCGAGGAGCGCCTCACCCTGCTGTCCGCACGCTTCGAAGGATTCGACGAGCGCGTCGTGCAGCATCTTGCATCCGACGCGATTTCGATCGGGCCCTACGTCCTCTCGAACGGCGATCCTCCGGCAATGGTTCTCGTCGACGCGATCGCGCGCAGGCTTCCCGGCGCGATCAAAGAGGAGTCGGGAGCGTTCGAGAGCTTCTCCGCCGAGCTCGACGGCGGTCTCGAGTATCCCCACTACACGCGTCCACCCGACTTTCGCGGCTGGCGCGTGCCGGAGGTTCTCTTGTCGGGCGACCACGGAAAGATCGAGGAATGGCGGCGGGAACAGAGTCGGCAGCGGACCGTGACGTGAGCGACCACTACGCGTTGCTCGGCGTGCGGCCGGACGCGTCGCCGCAAGAGATCGAGTCCGCGTACCGGCGAGGCGCGCTCGAGCTCGGATATCAGGATGGTGCGTGGCGTGAGCTAAGAGACGCGTACGACGTCCTGCGTGATCCGGAGGAGCGCGCGAGATACGACGTCGAGCGGGACGGATTCGGCCCCCCGAAGCCGCCGCAGAAGAAGGGCCACAATCCGGTCGACCGCCTCTTCCCGAATCTGCCCCACGGCTGGCGGGTGGCGATCGACTGGGTAGTGACGATTGCGGGCGCCGTCGCGATCGTCCTGGCGATCAAGGCGTGGGTGGTGAATCCGTATCGAATCCCGTCCTCGTCGATGGAACCGACACTGCACTGTGCGCGTCCGGCTCAGGGCTGCGAGGCGCGCACCTCCGACCGGGTGCTCGCGAACCGCTTCATCTACCACTTCCGCGACCCCAGGCGTGGTGAGATCGTCGTGTTCCTGACGCCGAAGCTGGCGCTACAGGAGTGCGGTTCCGAGGGCACCTTCGTCAAGCGGCTGATCGGGATCCCGGGCGACCGGTGGGAGGAGCGGACCGGCGTCGTCTACATCAACGGGAAGAGGCTCAACGAGCCGTACGTCCAAGCTACCCGGCGCGATTCCCAGACCCTCAGCCTGAGCGATATCCCGCCCAGGAATACCCACACCCGGATCCCGAAGGGCTTCTACCTGATGATGGGGGACAACCGCAGTTCGTCCTGCGACTCCCGCCGCTGGGGCCTGGTCCCGCGCAAGAACCTGATCGGCAAGGTCTTCGCGACCTACTGGCCGCCGAGTCGGATCTCCTTCCACTAAATCGGCTTAGTGGCTCTGAGCCACTAAGGCACTCTTTCGCTAGGATTCCGCCCCGGCCTTCGGGTCCCCCTCTTATGAGCAAGGTGATCGAGACACTCGAGCGCGCCCAGTTGCGCGACAACATCCCGCAGTTCAAGGCGGGAGACACCGTCCGCGTGCATTTCAAGGTGATCGAGGGCCAGCGGCAGCGCATCCAGGTCTTCGAGGGGGTCGTGATCAAGCGCCAGGGGTCCGGTGCCCGCGAGACATTCACCGTCCGTAAGCAGTCGTTCGGCGTCGGGGTCGAGCGCACGTTTCCGCTGCACACGCCGAAGATCGAGAAGATCGAGGTCGCCGCGGTCGGCGACGTGAACCGCGCGAAGCTGTACTACCTCCGCGGGAAGGTCGGCAAAAAGGCTCGCATCCGCGAGTTGCGCCAGGACGTCGTCCGCGCGCCCAAGGGCGCTCCAGCGGTGGAAGTCGCTGAGAGCGACGTTTCCGCAGAACCGCCCGAAGAGCCCGCCGAGTAGGCAGCTATCCTCGGCGCGGTGGCGCCCCGGACCGGTCAGAAGCTCCTGAAGTTCGACCGGCAGCTCGGGGCCCGTTTGGTTGCGGGAACCGACGAGGCGGGTCGCGGCTCCCTGGCCGGGCCGCTCGTAGTGGCCGGTGTGCTGCTCGACTACGGCTGTCTCCGCGACCACAAGGTCCGGCCCCTCGCATTTCTCAACGACTCGAAGCAGTGCTCACCCGAGCGGCGGGAGGAGCTCTTCCACGCCGTGCTCGGGTGCGCCGAGCAGATCGTCGTCCGGGTGATCCCGCATGGAGCGATCGACCGCAACGGACTGCACAAATCGAATCTCGCCGCGATGCGCGAGATCCTGCACGCACTGTCGCCGCCGGCCGAAGCATGTCTGGTCGACGGCTTCCGGCTCGGCCCGACGGCGCCCCCGCACAAGGCCGTCGTCGACGGGGACGAGAAGAGCGCTGCGATCGCCGCAGCCTCGATCGTCGCCAAGGTGACGCGCGACCGGGTGATGCGGAGGATGGACGCGCTCTTCCCCCACTACGGCTTCTCCTCGCACGTCGGCTACATCACGCCCGGCCACTCGAAGATCGTTCGTGAGCGCGGGCCCTCCAGCATTCACCGCCGCTCCTTTCAGGCGATGTGCTACCTGAAAGAGGAGGAGCTGGCGGCACTGTCCGCCTGACGACGTACTCTCGTGGTCTTGTCCGACCACGGCGCCTTCGGTGCAGATCCCTTCGGTCGGGGGGCAGAACGCGCGGCGCGCTTCTTCGGAACGCCGCGATACATCATCGGGCAGACGCTCATCGTCATCGCCTGGATCGCGCTCAACTCCGTCGCGATCATGTCGCACTGGGATCCGTACCCGTTCATCCTCCTCAACCTCGCCTTTTCGACGCAAGCCGCCTACGCGGCGCCGCTTATCCTGCTGGCGCAGACGCGCCAAGCTGCGCGCGACAAGGCGCTGGGCGATCAGCTCGAGATGCACCGCGAAGACGTCGAGCGTCGTGCTACCGAGCGTGTCGCCAAACTCAAGACGGAAACGGACAAGCTCGAGGCGCTGCTAGAGGCGAACACCGATCTGACCCGGCAGGACAAGGAACTGACCGAGCAGGTCGCTGCACTGACCCGTGAGATCCACACGCTCTTGACGAAGCGCGCCTGACGGACCCGAACAGCGCTCTGAGGCGTATCAGCGTCATAGAGCGACGACGGGAGGCCGAAGATGGCTGGACGCTTGCTGGTGACGATCGCAATTTGCATGGGCTTTGCCGTGGGGGCGGCGAGTGCAGGTGGGGCCGGCGGCCCCAGCGCGGGGGTTCAACAGGGCTGGGACGGGCTCGCCAATGGCGCGGTCCGCTATGTCGCCGTACCTGTCGGCGACTCGACGTCCGTGCAGGTCATCCGTCGTCAGGACGGCCGCGTGCTCCAGTTCATGGCGCTGAAGGGGCCGTGGGGAATACCGGTGGTTGCGTACGACGGGACGGCTGCCGGCCTTATGGGAGACCGCCGTACGTTGCTTCTCGGCGAGGCGACCGCGGGCCCGAGGCTCCGGAAGCACAGCGCCTTCACATTGGTCGACATGAAGAGGATGAAAGTGGTGCGGAAGCTCCGCCTACCAGGACACCAGGTCTTCGACGCGCTCTCGCCAGATGGGCACTACCTCTATTTCATCGAGTACGTCTCCGCGCAAGACTTCACTCGCTATCTCGTGCGCGCCTATGACCTGCATGCCGGCCGACTGCTTGCCAATCCGGTGACCGACAAGCGGGAGTCGGAAACTGAGATGCAGGGTGCGCCGATCTCGCGGGTGACGTCACAGGACGGCAGCTGGGCCTACACGCTGTACGGCGGCTCGGACAAGACCTTCATCCACGCGCTCGACACCATGCACGCGGGTGCGGTGTGCATCGACCTTCCCTGGAAGACGCAACCGAGACGACTCTTCGAGTTCCGGATCCGCAGGGCCGGCGACGGTCGCCTGGTCGTGCGTGGGCCTCGCGGTCGCGCGCTAGCGGTCGTCAATCAGGACAACCTGCACGTGGTGAGTGCCGTTCGCGATCCGTGACAGACACGTGCGCTGCGCGGCTATCGGATCCTGGCGACCAACGTGTGGGTCGCGGGTTATGAGCTCGACATCGTCGTTCGCCGTGGCCGGCGGCTGATCTTCTGCGAGGTCAAGGAGAAGCGCGGCGAGCGGTTCGGCGACCCGCTGGACATGGTGGATGACGAAAAGCAGCGACGGCTCCGGTGGGCGGCGGCTGCCTGGCTGGCACGGCATCCAGAGGCGGCGGGGCTCCGGGTCACCTTCGACGTGATCGCCGTCCGAAGCGGCCGGTTGGAACGGGTCGCCCAGGCTTTCTGACGCCCACGTCGAACTGGCGCGGGTGGCCCCGACGCAGGACGCCCTCTACGCCGAGATCGATCTCGCGCTCTCCTGGTCCGAGCGTGACCTTCCCGAGCGGGAGCGGACGAAGCACGTCCATCGGCTCCACCCGTACCTCGGCAAGTTCATCCCGCAACTCGTGGAGATCCTGCTGGCGCGATATTTCCGGCCGGGTCAGCACGTGCTCGATCCGTTCGCAGGTTCCGGAACGACGCTCGTGCAGGCGCTCGAGAGCGGGCTCGATGCGACCGGCGTCGACGTCGCGGCCTTCAACTGCCTGCTCATGGACGTCAAGACGCGCTCGTACAACCCCTTCGTGCTGGAGCAGGAGCTGCGGGCGATCCACGCGCGCATCGGCGAGACGTCCGCCGACCGTCCCTCCGCCTACGTTCGCCGTTGGTTCGCGCCCCAGGCCGCTCGTGAGCTGCTCGGCTTCCGCGCGCTGATCGACGACTATGAGCATGCGGACGCGCTCCGCGTGGTTCTCGCGCGTGCCGCGAGATCGGCGCGCCGCACGACGCACTTCGATCTCGAGTTCCCGCGCGAACCGCAGCTCGAGCCCTATTGGTGTCACAAGCATCGACGGGAGTGCCGGCCCGTCGAGACGGCCTCGCAGTTCCTGCGCCGCTACACGCTCGACACGCTGGCGCGGCTGAGGGCGTTCTCGCGCGTCCGCGCACGCCGCCGCGTCGCCTCCGTTATCCACGGCGACGTACGCGAGGAACAATTGCCGGGCCGCTACGACGGTGTGCTCACCTCGCCTCCGTACCCGGGCCTGATCGACTACCACGAGCAGCATCGCTACGCGTACGAGCTGCTCGGTCTCGACGATCGCCGCGAGCTCGAGGTCGGTGCGGCGGCCGCGGGGAATTCCCGCGCGGCTCTGGCCGCCTACTCCGAGGCCGATCGTGATCGTCGTCAACGACCGCCGCGAGCTCTACCCGGAGATCCTGGAACGCGCAGGCCTTCGGCTCGAAGAACGTCTGCGTCGTCACGTAAATCGCCGGACCGGCAGGCGTGCGGGCGAGTACTTCGAGGACGTGCTGATCGCGCGCTGAATCGGCTTGCGCAGGAGCGGACGAGCGCATATGGGCGCTCGCCTGCTCCCGCATGAACCGGCTGTTGCGTTAAGGGAGGAGTCGAAGCGTGAGTCTTGCTCCGTTGTTCAGCTCCGTTTCGGTGGCGCTGCCGCGTGCACCCTCGTAGGCGCCGGTTCCGCCGATCACGGCGAACGGACTACTGGCTGCCCCGGCAAGGCCGGCGAGCACGATGTTGTCGTGGCCGAGTTTGAGGATGAGCTGCCCCTGGAGGGTGGCGTTCTCGAACTTCGAGCCCGCCACGACCACGACGTTGGCGTAGAGCGTGCCGATCCGTTTACCTCCGCGGTGGTCGAACACTGGGGTCCGAGCGATCAGCGCGTCTCCGGGCGAGAGCCGAAAGTGGGAGTCGTCCGGGCTCTTCGCCGGCGACTTCGGCGCGTTGTCGACAAGCGTGTTCGACTCGGCCGCCGTGTTCTGGAACAGCGTCAGCGTCCGTCCCGCGGGCGTCTGAGCGCCGCCGCTCGCGGCAAGGACGATCGTGACGGCGGCCGCTGTGAGCATTGAAAGCGAGAACATTTGCTTCATGTCAAACCTCCGGGTCGATTGCGCCCACGCTAGGCCCGCCCCGGCTATCTGCCATCGGGCTCGCGAATGAGATCGTCCCCGGCGGCGGTACGAACTCGATCTCGTTCCCCGGTATGAACCAGCTGATCAGGATCCACCCGCAGGCTGAGGCGAGGCGCTGTCTGCACTCCTAAGATCGGTGGGTGACGAAGGTCGTGCGTGCATGGCCGCTATTGGCCCAATGGGCGCCGCCGCTCGTCCTCGGCGGGCTCTCGCTTTTCGAAATCTGGGGTTGGCGGATCCTTCAGCCCGGCTCCTTCTATGGGCCGGCGGTCGTTCAGACGATGGGCGTACTCGTGCTGGTCGCCGGCCTCTCGGTACGCGTCAGAGCGCCGGGTTTGTGTCTGGCGGCGGTACTGGCAGATGGAGTGCTGGAGTGGGCCTACGCGCGTGGCGCGTCACCAGCAGGTGGACAAATCGGGATCTCGTCCGAATGGTTCATCGCGACGCTCATCGCCTTCTACTCAGTTGGCGCACATCGCCAACTGGGGCCGGCCGCGGTTCGCTTGGCGGCGGGCTCGGCGGTACTCCTGGCAGTGAAGGCCGTCGACGTGGGGACCAGCCGTGACACCGTCGGAGAGGCGGTCGGCATCATCCCGTTCGTCTTTGGCCTGTGGGGAGCGGGGGTTGCAGTACGCCGCATGCGTCTGCGGGCGAGCAGTCTGGAGGGCCGCGTCGACGTGCTCGCGCGCGAACGAGATGAGAGGGCGCGCCAGGCGGCGGCAGAGGAGCGAGCACGGATCGCGCGCGAGCTGCACGACGTCGTTGCGCACAGCGTCAGCACGATGGTGCTCCAGGCGAGCGGGGCGCGGCAGGTCTTGCGCTCGCATCCCGATGAGGCCGACGAGGCTCTACGTGCGGCCGAGATCACGGGTCGCCAGGCGCTGCGCGAGCTGCGGCGCCTGCTCGGGATATTGCGCACCGACGAGCGGGCTCGCCTCGAGCCTCAGCCTGGGGTACGCGACGTCGAGCCGCTCATACGGCAGATGCGAGACGCAGGCCTGCCCGTGAATCTGGAGCTCACCGGCGAGCAGGTCACCCTCGCACCGGGGTTCGACCTCGCCGCGTATCGCATCGTTCAAGAGGCACTCACAAACGTGCTCAAGCACGCCGGCCGCGTCGAGACGAGCGTGCGACTCGCCTTCGGCGTCGAGGCGCTCGACCTCATAGTTCGCAACGCCGGACCGATTCCCAAAGACAACGGCAAGCAGGGCCACGGGCTCGTCGGCATGCGCGAGCGAGTAGCCCTCTACGGCGGTACCGTTCACGCCGGTCCGGACGAGCACGGTGGGTTCGCCGTCCATGCGCGCCTGCCGCTCGAAGGGGAACGCGTGTGAGCATCCGCGTTCTGATCGCCGACGATCAGGCGATGGTCCGCGCAGGGCTGTCGCTGATCCTGCGTCCTTACGAGGACATCGAGATCGTCGGCGAGGCGAGCGACGGCCATGAGGCGGTCGAGGCGGCTCGACGGCTGCTCGCCGACCTGGTGTTGATGGACGTGCGCATGCCACGCATGAACGGGATCGAGGCGACCCGACAGCTGCTTACGGGCCCCGGCTCTCACCGTCCCCGCGTTCTCGTGCTCACCACATTCGATCTCGACGAATACGTGTACGAAGCGCTGCGCGCGGGTGCCGGCGGATTCATGCTCAAGGACGAGCCGCCGGAGCGGCTGCTTGCCGGCATCCGCATTGTCGCGGCCGGCGACGCGCTGCTGGCACCGACAGTCACGCGCCGTCTCATCGAGGAGTTTGTCCGCCGTCCGGCTGCCGCGAGCGTCGACGGTTCCCGGCTGGCCGACCTCACACCGCGCGAAGGCGAGATCTTCGAGCTGCTCGCACGCGGCAGCTCCAACGACGAGATCGCCCAACAGCTCTACCTGTCCCGGGCTACCGTGAAGACTCACGTCGCCAACGTCTTCACGAAACTCGACCTCCGCGACCGCGCTCAGGCCGTGATCTTCGCCTACGAGAGCGGCCTCATACGCCCAACCCTGCGCTGAACCGGCACAGACACGTTGCATTCGCCTGCCTACGGTTGATATGTGCTCGCGCGCGCGGTTACCTTTGCCCTCGTCGGCCTCGAGCCGCGGCGGGTGGAGGTGGAGGCGCACCTTCAGGGCGGCACGCCTTCGCTGACGATCGTCGGGCTTGCCGACCGCGCCTGCCAAGAAGCGAAGCAACGCGTACGTAGTGGAATTCTTTCCGCAGAGCTGGAGTTTCCGGGGGGCCATGTCACGGTCAACCTCGCACCAGCCGAGCTGAAGAAGGAGGGCTCGGGATTCGATCTGCCGATCGCCCTGGCGTTGCTCGCGGCATCGCATCAGCTCCCACGCGCCCGTCTCGCTGAGCACGCGTCGTGCGGCGAGCTTGCGCTCGACGGGCGTCTGCGTCGGGTCGGCGGCGTGCTCGCGGTCGCCGAAGGTGCGCGTCGCGACGAGCTCGAGCGGATCATCTGTCCGTACGAGGCGTGCGCCGAGGCTGCACTTGCCGGCGTCGAACCGGTCGGTGTGCGTCATCTTGCAGACGCGGTGTCGTATCTCCGCGGCGAGCTCGAGCCGCCGGAATACGTCGTTGGCAACGGTAAGCAGCGGCGGCGTCCGCTCGATCTCGCCGACGTCCGCGGTCAGGAACGCGGACGTCGTGCGCTCGAGTTGGCGGCGGCGGGCCGTCACAACCTGCTGCTCGGAGGACCGCCGGGCACGGGCAAGACCATGCTTGCACGCAGGCTGCCAGGGATCCTGCCGCCGCTGGAGGAAGAGCAGGCGCTCGAGGTCACGCGCATCCATTCGGTCGCAGGTCTCGTCGACCCTGACCATCCATTGATCGGGTACGCGCCCTTTCGCGCGCCGCATCACAGCGCGTCGACGGCGGCGATCGTCGGCGGCGGTCCGAGATTGAGGCCGGGCGAGGCGAGTTTGGCGCATCGCGGCGTGCTGCTGCTCGACGAGCTCGCAGAGTTCCAGCGCCCCGCGCTCGAGGCGCTGCGCCAACCGCTCGAGGACGGTGAGCTCGTCGTCGCGCGCGCCGCGGGAAGCGTGCGCTTTCCGGCGCGGTTCCAGCTCATCGGGACGATGAACCTCTGCCCGTGCGGAGCGCGAGGTGATC
>WNEY01000258.1_pt1 | contig 39200 bp, 29 predicted proteins | sample 5400531 | NCBI WGS metagenome assembly WNEY01 (sample SAMN13153338, study PRJNA577476) | soil metagenome | isolation source: 200 cm saprolite under Douglas fir tree site 1 | place: USA:California | collected 2015-04-18 | reverse complement strand
AGCACGTGTGTGGCCCCTTGGCCAATACCCTGTTTCATCACCGACTGTCGATCACGTCCGCGCCGCCTGCCAAGATCGAGACGGCGTATCACCAAGCCGACGACGCCATTCAACACCTCATTGACGTGGTCGCCGCATGGACCAGATCTGAGAGACAAATTCACAGAATGAGCCCGCTAGAGACTAGAGACTAATCCCTAATCTAATCCCTAATCCCTAATCCCTGTCGTACACATGCGTGATGGTTCGGGCCTCGCCTGAACGTCCGCCGCCCTCCATCTGCACGGTGATCCGCAGCTGGTGATGTTCAGGATCGGCCACGAAGGTTTGTGTCATCTTTCCGCGACCGAGGCCGTTGATGACGCTCACGAGCTTGCCGCCCTCCCACTTCGTCCTGCGCTCGATCCCGGTGTTCTCGTCCTTGATCTTCTTCCCGTCGGGCGAGAGCCGCGTCGTGCGTCCGTCAGCGGCGGTCATCACGACCATCGAGTCGGTCTGGGTGATCGTCAGGTGATCGGACGGGTTCATGAGGTCGCGCATCGCGTCGCGCATCCGCGCCATGTCCTCAGGGTTGCCGCGTTCGCCGTCGCGCGCCATCCCGCCGCCGCGACCGTAGCCGCCGCCGAAGCCGCCGCGCCCTCCGCGGCGGCCATAACCTCCTTTGCCGCGGCCGCGCGCATCGCCGTCTCCGCGCTCCCCGCGATCGCCGCGGCCCGCGGACTTGTCGCTGAGATCGGCGTTCAGCGTCCAGGCGCCGGCAATCGAACCCGTGCCCATGGCCGGGCTCTGCAAAGCAATCGAGGCGGCGAGCCACGCAATGATCGTGAGCACCATGCTCAATTATCTGAGCCGCATCGCGCGCCGCCGTATGAAAAGACTGTGACAGGACACAGGCAGGGCTTGGGGCCAGGGATTAGGGATTAGGATTTCGCGAACCCCGATGCATTGGTACCGAAGTCTGTACTGGCGAATTGCGCTCGGCGTAGTGGGTTTCCTCGCCGCGATGCTCGTCGTGCAGGCGGTCCTCTTCGTGTGGGTGGTGTCGCAGTCCGGCCGCAGCCTGCCCGGTCAGTCGCCCGGACGCCTGGCGATGACCGTTGCCCTCGATCTTGCGAGCGAGCTCGAACGCGATCCGCAGGTCGATCTCGCCCGCTACATCCGCGATCAGTACGCGCAGTACACGCATCCTTTCTTCGTCATGATGGCCGACGGCCGCGTGATCACGAGCGGCAGCGCGTCGTTTCCCGATCCGCTGATCCGGATGGCCCATGCGCAGATGCTGCGGTGGATCGCTCGGCCTCCGCTGCGCCGGCCGGAACGCCCTGACGGGCCGCGTTTCGAACGGCCGCCCTTTCTGGACGCACCCGACAGTCCCGATGGGCCCGGTCGCGGCGGCGCTCCGCCGTTCGGACGCGGCGGCGACCGGTTCCTGCGGCCGTCTCCGATTCTCGTCGGAGGGCGGCTCGTGGGCGTGGTCGTTGTCCCCCCACAGGCGCCGTTCGGATTCCTCCTGGGACGCTTCGCGCCGATGCTCGCGATCGTCGCAGCCGGCGTACTGATCGTCGGCGCGGTGCTGACCTCGGTCATGATCTTCGGCCCCGCGCGCCGGCGCTTGCGCGCGCTCGAAAGCGCCGCGCGCCGGCTGGGCGGCGGCGATCTGTCGGCGCGGGCGCCGGATCGCGGTGGCGACGAAATCGCGGCGGTCGCGGGCGCGTTCAACGCCATGGCCGGCGACGTCTCCGCGCGCGCCGAAGCGCTGGCGGCGTCCGACCGCGCCCGCCGGCAGCTCCTGGCCGACGTCTCGCACGAGCTGACGACCCCCATCACCGCCATGCGCGGCTACCTCGAGACGCTGTTGATGCCGGAGTTGACGCCGGACGAGGCCACGCGCGCCAGGTACTTGTCCATCATCAGCGACGAAACGCACCGGCTCGAGCGCCTGATTGGCGACCTGCTCGACCTGGCGCGGCTCGAAGGCGGCGGCGGTGCGTTGACGATCGAGGAGGTGGCGGTCGCGGATCTCTTCGACCGCGTGACGGCGCGCCACGAATACGCCTGCGGCACCGCGGGCGTCGCGATGCAGACGACGATCGAGCCGGGCGCGGAAACGGTGGCAGGGGACCGCGATCGGCTGGAACAGGCGCTGCAGAACCTCGCGGCGAACGCGGTCCGCTATGCACCCCGCGGAAGTCTGGTGCGCTTGACGGCGCGCCGGCTGGGGACGGGAGTCGACTCGGCCTCCGGAGTGCCAAATCGACTCCGGTCCCCGATTTCGCTGTCAGTCGAAGATCAGGGGACAGGTATCCCCACCGAGCACCTGCCGCACGTCTTCGATCGGTTTTACAAGGCCGACGCGTCCCGCCCGTTCGCCCGGGCGCAGGGCGATCCAAACGGCGCCGAAGGCCGGTTTGCCGTGTCCGGGGGGAGTGGCCTCGGGTTGTCGATCGTGAAGGCGATTGTCGAGCGGCACGGTGGCCAGATCTCTGCCGAGAGCCAGCCTGGCCGTACCGTCTTCCAAATCGTGCTGCCACAACGGACGCTCGCCTGAAGGCCTCGCGCGCGTCGCGCGACGGCTCAAGCCGAGCGAACCGTCAGGCCGCCGAGTGGGTTTGCGGTTGCTGCGGCGGCTTGGCGCTCACCTCGTCGCGGATGCGCTCGCGCAGCCAGACGACCGGCTGCGGCTGGCGGGCAATGAATGCCTGCCATTCGTCCTCCGTGAGCGTAATCGAGATGACACGATCGCGGTCGGTACCCATGACTGTCAAGAATACGCATGAGCGAGGTACACAAAAAATAGAATGATCTGATAGAACCCATCTAATCTGGTGATGGATCGCCGGGCGGCGGCCTCTTACCCCACCACGCCGTCGCCCCGCCGGCGCGGTGACAGCCGCAGCTTGCCGTGGATCGCCTCGAACGCGGCCAGCAACTCGTCGATGATCCGTGGGACCCGGTTCGCCCTGGCGTAAACCCAGCCGGTCTCCCGCCGCAGCTCGTGCCCTTCGATCCGGGCGCAGAAAAACTGCTTCGCCCGCACCTCGCGGGCGACGGCCTGATACGGCACGATCCCGATGCCCTGGCCCGTTTTGACCATCGCCTTGATGATTTCCACGTTCTCCGTCTCCATCACGATGGTCGGCTCGATCTTCTCGCTCGCGAAGAAGTGGTCGATGACTTTCCGCGTCGCCGATCCCGTCTCGAACAGGACGAAGGGCAGGCCGGCGAGGTCGCGGGCGGCCACCTTCCGCCGTTTTGCCAGCTGATGGGTCGGGATCGTCACCACCAGCAGCTCTTCGCGGAGCACCGGCACCGTCACCATGTCCGATTCCTCGACCGGCAACGTCAGGAGCCCGGCGTCGACGCGGCCGCCGCGGATTTCCTGGACCGACCGGCCGGCCATGGCGACGGTCAGCCGGACGTCGAGCTGCGGGTGGACGCGCCGCAGGTGCTTCAGGAGCGGCGGGAAGACATACAGGCAGACCGTCATCCCGCCCGACAGGCGCAGCGTGCCGCGCAGCTCGCGGGTCCGGTCGGTAATCGCCCCGACCGTCTCGCGAACGTCGAGAAACACACGCTGTCCGAGCTGAACGAGGCTCTCCGCGGCCGGCGTCATGCGCACCTGCCGGCCCACGCGGAGAAAGAGCGGCTCGCCAAGCTCTTCTTCGAGCAGCAGAATCTGACGGCTGATCGCGGACTGCGACACGTGCAGCTTGCGGCCGCACGCGGTGAACGAGCCGGTCTCGGCGATTGCCTGGAGGATCTCGAGCTGGCGCAGATCCATGATGGCGGTCATGACCGATGGCTGGGGGGCTGATGGCATATGGATGATGGTCGCGCCATCTGCCCTATGCCACGAGCCATCAGCCATGTTTCCGGAAACTGACACCATGAGCCTCTGGTCCGAGCAGCGTGACGATGAACGCGCCGATGAAGACGATCGTCACCAACCCGCCCATCGCCTGTGTGTAGGTGAACCGCTCGCCGAGCGCCGACTCGACGTAAGGAATACTGGCGGCGAGCATCACGCCTAATTGATACGCGAAGCCGGGAAAGAAACCGCGCAGGTGATTCGGCGAGAGCTCGTTGATGTGCGCGGGGATGACCCCCCAGGCGCCCTGCACGAAGAACTGCATCAGGAACACGCCGACAAGGATGCGCCAGGGGCTGTGGCCGGCGATCCAGAACGGCACCACCATCAGGCCGAAGACCATGGCGGTCATCATCGCCCTTCGCCGGCCAGTCCGGTCCGAGTAGTAGCCGAACACGAGGCCGCCCAGAATGGCGCCAATCCCGGCCAGCATGGTGATGTCGGCGATGCGCGCCTTTGCGTAGCCGACGGTGGCGAGAAGCGTCGGATACATGTCCTGCGTGCCGTGCGACATGAAGTTCATCATCGTCATCAGCAGCACGAGGTAGACGAACCGCCGCCAGTACTTCGGCAGCGACCTGCGGTAGGTGGCCCAGTCGGTCTTGTGCTCGTGCCAGGCGTCCGATTCCTTCACCTTCGCGCGGATGAAGAGCGACAGCAGCGCCGGCAGCCCGCCGAGGAAGAACATCAGGCGCCAGCCGTTGCCCGGGTACATCGACTCGAAGGATGGATACAGCAGCCGGTAGGCCAGCGCGGCGAGGAGGCTGCCAAGCGCGTAGCCTTCCTGGAGCAGCCCCGACAACAAGCCACGCAGGCGCGGCGATGCCGATTCAAGGGCGAGCGACGCGCCGACGCCCCATTCGCCGCCCATGCCGATGCCGAACAACATCCGCAGGAGCAGGAAGATCTGATAGCTCGGCGCGAGGCCGGACAGCACCGAGATGATCGCGTAGAAGATCACGTTGATTATCAGCGGCAGCCGGCGCCCCAGGTGGTCCGCCATGATGCCGAAGATGATCGCGCCGAGCGGCCGCATCGCCAGCGCCACGGTGAGGGTGAACGCGATATCCGGGCGCGTGCGCCCGAAGGACTTGGCGATGTCGTCGATGACGAGCGTGAGGATGAAGAAGTCGAACGCGTCGAGCGTCCAGCCGAGGAATCCCGCCAGGACGGCGTTCCGCTGATTCACGCGTTCCGCCGGTGTCATCTTCGCTGTGGTAACCGCAGGGGCAATGGCCATGTCCCGCGAAGGATACTACGGGGAGTCTTCTTCGTTGAACGGGGCCGTCAGCGGCGGTATTTTCGGCGCTGGTATAAGGGACGGGCTCACATCTGCGAGGTCAGACGGTTGCGCGAAGCGCTCGATTGACTCCATCGCGACTGGGTCCGGTCACCAGACAGGCCGGACCACCATTCGAGTTGAAAATCAGTTCTCCGCGTGCGTTGCGATTTCAGCGTTGAACGTCGTCGTTGCCCCGCCGCGCGGAGCGAGCGCGAGGTGCGCCGCGCCCGCCATGAAGAAGCCGACGAACCAGGCGTAGTCGTAGAGCGGCTTGAGTGCGGGGATGACGAAGCCGCCCCACGCAAGCGCGCAGCCGAGCGCCGTCGCGCCAATCGCGCGGACGTTCCAGCCCCGGTAGGCGCCGTCGGGCAGATACAAGTCGTCGAGGCGCAGCTCGCGGCGCCGCACGATCCAATAGTCGGCGACGAGCACGCCGGCAATCGATCCGAGGCCCCCCGAGTAGCCGAGGAGCCACGTGTAGATGTAGCCCGAGGGATCCGCCAGCAGCTTCCACGGCTGAATCGCAATTCCGAGCAGGCCGGTGATGAGGCCTCCGGTCTTGAAGCTGATGAGCTTCGGAAACGCGTTCGCGAAGTCGTTCGCCGGCGAGACGACGTTCGCGGCGATGTTCACCGCGACAGTTGCGACGACGACCGTGAACATCGCAATCGCGATGATGACCGGCGAGCTGAAGCGCCCTACCAGCTGCACGGGATCCCAGATTGCTTCGCCGTAGATGATGGCGGTCGCGCTCGTGATCATCACGCCCATCGCTGCAAACAGCGACATCGTCGTCGGCAGCGCGACGACCTGGCCGACGATCTGCTCGCGCTGGCTCCGGCCGAAGCGCGTGAAGTCGGGCATGTTGAGCGAGAGCGTCGCCCAGAAGCCGATCATCGCCGTGAGCGACGGCACGAACACGGGCCAGAACTCGCGGAAGGTGTGAAACTTCCCCGGCTGAGCGAGCAGCGGCCCGAGGCCCTGCACTCTGGAGATCGCCCACCACAACAGCAGCGCCGTCATCACGAGGACGAACGGCGCCGCCCAGTTCTCGACCTTCCGGACGAGATCCATGCCGCGATAGATGATGAAGACGTTGAGCCCCCAGAAGATCAGGAACGACAGCCACTCGGTGGTCGTGTGGCCGCCGAAGCCGGCGCCGAGCAGCATCGGCCAGCCGGGGATCACCGCCTTGAAGAAAGTGTGCAGCGCCGCGCCGCCGATCCACGCCTGGATGCCGAACCAGCCGCAGGCGACGAGCGCGCGCATCAGCGCCGGCACGTTCGACCCGAGCGTGCCGTACGCCGCGCGGGCGAAGACGGGGAACGGAATGCCGTACTTGGTGCCCGGGTGCGAGTTCAGCAGGATCGGGATGAGGACGATCGTGTTGCCCAGAAGAATCGTGACGAGCGCCTGCGACCAGCTCATGCCGGAGGCCAGCAGTCCGGACGCCAGCATATAGGTCGGAATGCAATGCGCCATGCTCACCCACAGCGCCGCGTAATTGTAGGTGGACCAGGTGCGCCGGGCGATCGGCACCGGGGCGAGGTCTTCGTTGTACAGCGGGCTCGCCTCGACCCGGCGGGTGTCAATCAGCTCCACGCGGCCGTCGGCGAGCCGGCGCTCGTTTTGCATCACAGTAATAGTAATCGCAACGACGCCCAGCGGCTTCGATGAAGCTCCTTCCGAGCGCCGCCCGATCGACGTCGGCGTGGCGCGCAGCGGCGCCTGGCTGCAGATCTTCGATCGGCGGCGGATTCAGTGGGACTCGGCGGTGTCGGGGATCAACCCGCCGGAAGGCCGGCCCCTGCCGCTATCGTGAGTGTGGCGATCGTGAGTGTCGTGGACGGTCTTCAGACCGTCCCAATCACGGCTCCTTGCACCGAAGCCGGCGCTATACTTCCCGCGCCATGGCGGACACGACGATTCCGGAAGTCGCGCTGAGCTCGTTCGTCGACGCGCTCGACAAGGCGAACGTCCGTGTTGCAAAGCAGTTTCCCGGCGACTCGCCGCACAGGCAGCCGGTGCACGTCGTCTACGGCGGCGCCCACCTGTTCAAGGCCGACACGGTGCGCAAGCTCGGCGCAGTGGCGCTGCGGTCGCTCCAGGAGTTCGCGCCGGACGCGGCGACGCTCGCAGAGGCGTTCGATCTGGACCCGGCCCTGGCGGGCCGCATCTACCCGCGCGTGGTCGACAAGCTGACCCGCGAGCCGGTCGAGGACTTCCGCATCGATTTCGAGGACGGGTTCGGGAACCGGCCGGAGATCGAGGAAGACGGCTTCGCGCAGATTGCCGCCAACGAAGTCGCCGCCGGCCTGCGAGAGCGCACGCTGCCGCCGTCCATCGGGATCCGGATCAAGCCGCTCAACGAGGAGCTGAAGCGCCGCAGCCTGCGGACGTTCGACCTCTTTCTCACGCGGCTGCTCGAACGTTCGCAGGGCGCACTGCCGCCGAACTTCGTCATCACGCTGCCCAAGATCACGGCGCCGGACCAGGTGGCCGCGCTCGCGTCGGCGTGCGACGCCTTCGAATACTGGCGCGAGCTGCCGCCCGGCACGCTGCGCTTCGAGCTGATGGTCGAAACGACGCAGTCGATCTTCGCGCCCGACGGCAGCGTCGCGCTGCCGCGGTTCATCGCCGAGGGCGGCGGCCGGATCGTCGCCGCGCATTTCGGCACCTACGATTACACCGCGGCCTGCGGCATCACTGCCGCGCATCAGCACATGCGGCACCCGGTCTGCGACTTCGCGAAGCACGTCATGCAGGTGACGCTCGCCGGGACCGGCATCTGGCTCTCCGACGGCGCGACCAACGTCATGCCCATCGGATCGCGCGCCGCCGTCCACCGCGCGTGGCGGCTGCACGCCGATCACGTGCGTCACTCGCTCGTGACCGGCTTCTACCAGGGATGGGACCTGCATCCCGCGCAGCTCCCGTCGCGCTATGCGACCGTATTCGCGTTCTTCCTCGAAGGGCTCGACGCCGCGTCCGGGCGGCTCCAGAATTTCGTCGAGAAGGCGGCGCAGGCCACGCTCGTCGGCGACCTGTTCGACGACGCGGCAACCGGGCAGGGGCTGCTGAGCTATTTCCTGCGCGCGCTGAATTGCGGCGCGATCACCGAGCCGGAAGCGGTTGCGAAGAGCGGCCTGACGCTCGACGAGCTTCGAAGCCGATCGTTTGTGAGCATCTTGAAACACCGCTCGAACCGCTAGTGCTCGATCGTACGATGTGCCAGGCGTCCGGCCCGTCCGCATCGACGAGCGCCGGGTTCAGCTGCCGGCTGACCGATCGCGTCGGGCTCGCGATGGATGCATACTACGCTCTGCTGACGGTCCGCCGGTTCGCCGGCGCGCGGCGAACGGTGGACGGCCTCGTCGACGCGGGAGCGCTGCTCGTGTACAGATTGCGATGATGAAGCATTGCGTGGCGTGCGCCGCCGTTGTAGTCGTGGTCGCCGCCGGGTCGAGGGGGCTCGACGGTGCGACGGAGTACCGCGTCGAGCCGAGCAAGAGCTCGCTGCGCATCGAGGTCGGCAAGGGCGGGGCGTTCGGCTTCGTCGCCGGCCACACGCACGAAGTCGAAGGCTCGATTCAGGGCACCGTTGCGGCCGACGCCGGCGATCTTCCGCGTGCCTCGATTCGACTGGAGATCCAGACCGCGAGACTGCGTGTGACCGGCAAAGGCGAACCGCCCGACGACGTGCCGAAGGTTCAGGAGCGAATGCTGGGGGATGACGTGCTGGCCGTGGCGCGTTACCCGGCCATCACTTTTCGGAGCACATCGATTGCCGTGGCCGGTCGAAGCGAATCGGAGATCGAGCTCCGCGTCACCGGCGAGCTGACGATCCACGGGCAGACGAAGTCGATCACCGTCCCTGTGCGCGCGCGGCTCGACGCCAGATCGCTGACCGCAACCGGAACGTTTTCCGTGAAGCAGAGCGACTTCGGCATCAAGCCGATCAGCGTCGGCGGAGTGGTCAACGTGAAGGATGCGCTGTCGATTCACTTCACGGTCACCGCGGCTTCGTGACGGCTTCCTCCGCGGCGGCGTAGCCTTCGGCCTCGTACCCCCCGCGGTAATCCTTTTCGTCGGGCCGACGGATCTTCGACTGCGCGACGACGCGGTCGCGGCGGATGCCGATGAAGTCGTCGAGGCGCCTGAAGCCCTTGTCAGCGTTCTTCTCGAGAAAGCCCGTCAGACCCTGATTGAGTGTCTTGACGACCGTGGGGCCGATCGCATGATCGAGCATCGCGGCAGTGCACACCTGGACCGTGCCGCAGCCGAGCAGGAAGTAATTCAGCGCGTGCGCGAAAGTGGAGATCCCGCCGATTCCCGAGAAGCTCTTGTCCGGAAACGCCTGCGTGAGCTGCGACATCTTCGCCAGTGACAGCGGCAGAATCGCCGGGCCGCCAAGACCGCCCGTGGACACGAGGCCGTCGACGTGGACTTCGAAGTCGAGCGTGTCGGCGTCGATGAGCGGCAGCGACGTGAAGGTGTTCGAGGAGACGATGGCGTCGGCGCCCCCGAGAAACGCGCCGCGCGCCTCGAGGACGATGTCGGTCGTCGACGGCGTGAGCTTGGCCCACACGGGAATTTTCGCGATCTCCTTTACGACCTTGGTGACGATGGAGACGAGCTCTTTGTCCTTGCCGACGTTCGATCCCATGTCGGGGCGATCCATGTGCGGGCAGGACAGGTTCAGCTCGAGCGCGTCGCACCCCTGCGCCTGACACGCGACCGCCAGTTCCTGCCAGTGGCGGAGCTCGGTGTCGTTGCCGGAGCCGGCCATGATCGACGCCACGAGCACGTGATCCGGAAACGCCTGTTTGATGCGGCCGAGACGCGGCACCCACCAGTCGAGCGTCTTGTCGGAGATGAGCTCCCAGTTCCACGAGGAGTGCAGCGCGGCGCCCGGCCGCTTCTTCATCGACAGATGCGGCGAGTCGGCGTCGGCGCGCAGGAACTTCGTCTTCGGCCCGAGGACGTTGACCACCGGGTGCAGCCCGATTGTCTTCGTGACAACGCCGCCCCACCCCGCGTCGAACGCGCGCAGGATGTTCGACTCGGACTCGGTCGGCGGCGCGGATGACAGAAGGAAAGGATTCCGAAAGCGCACGCCGGTAAACGTCGTCGAGAGGTCGGCAGCCATTTTGCCTCCTGGCTCGGCTAAAGCCTTCGCCCTATGGTCATGACGTGACGCCTTCGCCCCGCGGTCGTCACGTGACGCCTTCGCACTACGGTCATGATGTGAAGCCGGCCATCGCCTGACGGTCGTAGCGCGAAGGCTTCAGCCCGGCGATCGTGTCACGGTCGCTTCGATCAGCCCGAACGGTTGATCGGTAGCGACGAAAATCTCGTTCGGGTTGTCGAGGCCGAACGGTTTCAGATCGACGAGCAGATGATGGCGGTTCGGCAGCGTCAGCGTGATCTCGGCCGCATCGCGGCAGGCCGCCAGCGCCGCCTCGCCCATCGCATACAGCGTGTGCTGGATGGAGCGGCTGACATGCGTGGCAAACGTCTCGACAAGCGCGCCGCGGATCCGCTCGCGCGCCGAAAAATCGGCCGCGCCGGGACGATACGTCCATGACGCCGTGATGGATGTCGCGAGGATCCGATCGTCGGTGTCCGGGAGCGTCGTGTACTCGTCGCGTGGAAATCCGGCAAACGCCGACCCGGCGGTCTTCAGCACGACGAGGTTCGTCACACCCGACGTAACCGAGCTTCCGCGCGCATCGCGCGCGACGAGCGCGGTCCACTGCTCGCCGCCAGGCTGCACGAAGGCGTGCGGACTGGACCCGCCGGCAGCCGTCAGACGCTCCCATCGATGCTCGACGGCGCTGATGCGCGCGCGCGATACGGCGGGCGTGGCGACGAAATGGTCGGCGAGCCGCAGCGCGAACGCCTCCACGTGGTCGATCGGGTCCTGCCGCGCGATCGCATAGACGGTGTTCTTCATCGTGTCGGTCGCGAGGCACGGGCCGTTGTCGCCCTCGACGTAGACCGCGTCGAACGCGCCTTCGAGCTGCACGTCGATGGTCAGGTCGACGATCTCGTGCGCCTTCCCCGCACGCTTGACCTTCACCAGCCGGACGCGCGATTTGCCGTAGCGGTTCCAGCTCAGGACAGACATTGGTTCAATCCAACTCTGATCGGAGGCAAACGACGCCAGGGACACAAAGGGCGTGTCCCTGGTGCCGATTCAGCGCTGGAAGCATCCTCATGCGCCCCGATATGTACTGTATCCGAACGGGCTCAGCAGCACCGGGATGTGGTAATGCTCTTCCGGGTCGCGCACGTTGAACGTGATCTTGACCTCTGGGAAAAACGTGATGGTGAAGCCATTCTCCCGTTGATACGCGCCCACGTCGAATGTCAGCCGGTAGGTTCCGGGCGCGAGCGGACCTTCGGTCAGCGAGGTGACGCGTCCCTTGCCATCGGTTTCGCCGCGTCCGATCGGCGTCCATTCGCTGGCCTGCCGGAGCTCGAGGATGACGGTCACGCCGACCGCCGCAACGCCGCGCGCGATATCGAGCACGTGTGTCGTGATCATGGTTTCAGGTCCTGCTCACCGACGAGAAGCTTCGCCACCCGCAGCCGTGTGATCTTCCGTTGCTCCTCTGCCGCTGCCTGCATTTCCATGTCCGGCGCGTGCCGCAGCCGGCGCTCGAGCGCCTCGAGCATCGCGGCGGCGGTCAGACCGGTCGCACAGATGATGAAAATGTAACCGAAACGCGCCTCGTACTCCCGATTAGCTTGCGCCAGCCGCCGGAGTGTCGCCTCAGGCGCGCCGGCGACCCCCGCCTGCTCGTCATCCGACCAGCGCCCGGTGTCTTCCCATCCGCTCGCGCCTGCCCCTCCCGCCCTTCCCGCCGTGGCGGCTGCCCCTGCCCCAATCTTCGGATGCGCGGCGAATGCTTCCAGCCAGTCGGCCGGGGCGAGCGATTTCCAGACAACGTCGGCGACCACGGCCATGCCGGCGGCGTCCGCGAACGGTCTCGCCGCGGCCATCAGCCGCGTCCAGCGGCTCGAGCCGCAACAGCGCAGCAGCTCGCGCGCGGCCGCCTCATCGTCGAGCGCGTTGAAATCCTCGAGGCGCATGTGCTCACGAACGAGCGCAGAGCGCGCAAAGCCCGCAAAAAGCCCAGACCCTGTCGAGCTTCGCGGGCTTTGCGTTGAGCGTCGTCATTTCGGGCGGCCGAACAGCCGCAGCCGTCCCACGCCGCCGTCGGGAAAAATGTTCAGCCGGACGTGTGTAACGTCGCCGATCGCGCGCAGCTCCTCTTCGAACACATGACGGGCGTGCGGCTGCAGCGAGGTTCGCGACAGCAGCTCGTGCCAGGTGCGCTGATCGTGGCTTCCTTCGAGGCTGCACGCGCCCGGCGCGTTTCCTTTGAAGTGCCGCGTGTCGACGACAGCTCGCCGAATCGAGCCCTCGGCGCCGAGGCGGACAATCGTCCAGTCGTGGCCTGGGCCGCGGCGGCGCTTCGTTTCCCACCCGTCGCCCATGTGCGTCGCGTCGCCGGGCATGATCAGGTTGTGCCGCGATCCGAAAAACATGTCGCTGCAGGCGACGACCGTGCCGCCGTGCTCGACAGCGGCCAGGTCCACGTCGCCGTGGCGGCGAAGGCGATCCCAGTCCGCGACCACCTCGCCGTACACGCGCAGGCGGGCGACGCCGCCGTCGGGAAAAATCCTGAGGCGCACATGCGTAGCGCCTGCCGCCTGCTCGACGGCGATCAGATTGTGGGAGTCGCCCGTCAGCGCGGCGCGCGGGAGGATCTCGCGCCAGGCTGCACGCTGGAGCTCGTCGAGCGGGGGCAGGCCGGCACGGTCGCATGCATCGATCGCGCACGACTCGGGATAGTTGCCCTTGAAGAACGACGTGTCGACGTCGACGCCGCGCACGATGCCCGTCGCGCCAAGGCGTACGACGCACCAATCGTGATCGCCGGCGTCTCGCCGCCGACGGGTCTCCCAGCCGTCCATCCACTTGCCGCGCTCCGTGTACTCTCCTTCGCGCCAGACGGCCGGCCCCGGCTTGATCAGGTTTTCCTTCGGCGCGAAGAACTCGTCGTTCGCCGACACGACGGCGGCCCCGAGCCGCTCGGACGCCAGATCGACACAGTCGAGAAACGTCGCTTTCATAGAAGACGTCCGGTCGCCCCGTGCGCGAGGCGCTCGGCGTCCCACACGCGCTCGCCGCGGAGGTAGGTCGCGTGGACGACGCCGCGCAGCCGCCGCCCGGCATACGGCGTCAGTTTGTGGCGCTGGTGCAGCCGCGCAGCCTCGACCGTCCACTGCGCATCCGGATCCCAGACGATGAGATCCGCGTCGCAGCCGGCAGCGATCCGCCCCTTGCGGTTGGCGAAGCCCGCGAGCGCAGCGGGCGCCGCGCTCATCCATCGAGCCAGAGCACATGGATCAACCTTCGACTCTGAACTCGCAGCGCTCAACCGCCCTGAGAGTTGGGACTCGAGAGTCGAGAATTCGCGAGAGGCTCCGGCCGTCCAGACTGCGGCGAGGCTCAGCTCGAGCGACGCGATGCCCCCCCAGGCGCGCATGAAATCGCCCGGGCACTTCATCGCCGGCGGCGCGGGCGAGTGATCGGTCGCGACCAGGTCCAGCGCGCCTGCTTGAAGCGCGTTCCACAAGGCCTCACGCTGAGACGCCTGGCGAATCGGCGGCGCGCATTTGTACTCCGTGGCGCCGTCCGGAATCTCCTCGGCCGCGAAGGTCAGATAATGTGGACACGTCTCCGCGGTGATGCGCGCGCCATCCGCCTTGGCGCGCGTGATCTCGGCGGCCGCTTCGGCGCTCGCGACGTGCACGATGTGCACGTGGAGGCCGAACTCGAGCGACAGGCGGACCATCATGCGGATTGCCTCGACCTCGGCAGCAGGCGGACGGGTGGCTAGATACGTTGCGTATTGCGGAATGCGGATTGCGGATTGCGGATTGGACTGCAGACTGAAATCCGCATTCCGCAATCCGAGATCCGCAATGTGACGCGGCGATTCCGCGTGGACCAGGAGCGGCACATTCCGCCTCGCGAGGATCGGCATCGCTTCGCGCAGATCCGTTTCGTTCACCGCAGGAAATTCGTCCACTCCGGAGGGCACGAGAAAGCACTTGAAGCCGCGAACTCCGGCCTCCACGAGGGCGTCGATCTCGCCCGCGTTCCCCGGCACCACGCCGCCCCAGAATGCGACGTCGACGTGACAGCGTCTGGCAGCGGCGGCGCGCTTCGCCTCGAGGCCCGCGACGGTCGTCGTCGCCGGCACGCTGTTGAGCGGCATGTCGACAACCATCGTCACGCCTCCGGCCGCTGCGGCGCGCGTGGCCGTGTCGAAGCCTTCCCAGTCGGTGCGGCCCGGCTCGTTGACGTGGACATGGGTGTCGACGATGCCCGGCGAGATCACGAGCGCGCCGACGTCGACGAGCTCTTCCCGCCCGTCGGCTAACGCCTTCGCGCTACGACGCCCGCTCCCGGTATCGTCGTGCGGACCGACGCGCGCAATGCGGCCGCCCTCGATGTGAATGGAGGCAGGGCGGACCGCGTCGGAAAAGACAACGCGCGCGCTGCGGAGAATCAACTGCGCGTCGACCTCTTGAGAAACGAGCCAGCGCCTTTGCGCCCCACGAACGCGCCGTCCTCGATGACGACGCGTCCGCGCGACAGCACGACATCGGTCGCGCCGGTCACCTGACGCCCCTCGTACGGGTTGTAGTCGACGTTCATGTGCAGCGTCTTCGCGGCCAGCGTGATCGTACGGTTCGGGTCGAAGACGACGATGTCGGCGTCGGAGCCGGGCGCGATCGTGCCTTTCCGCGGGAACAGTCCGAAGATCTTGGCGGCCGCCGTCGAGGTCAGCTCGACGAAGCGGTTGAGCGAGATGCGGCCGGGACGCACGCCGCCGTCGTACACGAGGCTCATGCGCGTCTCGACGCCCGGCGCGCCGTTCGGGATCTTCGAGAAATCGTTTCGCCCCAGCTCCTTCTGCTCTTTCATGCAGAAGGGGCAGTGGTCCGTCGAGATCACCTGCAGATCGTTGAATGCCAGGCCGCGCCAGAGCTGATCCTGCTTCGCCTGGTCGCGGAGCGGCGGGCTCATCACGTACTTCGCGCCCGCGAAGCCGGGCTCTTCGTAGTTCTCGTAGGAAAGGAACAGATACTGCGGACAGGTCTCGGCAAACGCCGGCAGGCCGCGATCGCGGGCCTCGGTGACCATCTCCAGCGCCTCCGCCGCCGAGAGATGGACGATGTAGATCGGCACGTCGGCGATTTCGGCGAGTGCAATCGCACGGTGCGTCGCTTCGGCCTCCGCGCGGGCCGGGCGCGTCAGCGCGTGATACTTCGGGGCGGTGTTGCCTTCCGCCAGCGCGCGCTGCACGAGGACATCGATGACGCCGCCGTTCTCGGCGTGCATGCAGATCGACCCGCCGTTCTTCCCCGTCCGCAGCAGCGCCTTGAAGATGCTCCCATCGTCGAGCATGAAGACGCCCGGGTACGCCATGAAGAGCTTGAAGGAGGTGATGCCCTGGCGGACGAGCGCGTCCATCTCGCATTCCACCTGATCGTTCAGCTCGGTGATGATCATGTGGAAGCCGTAGTCGATCACCGCCCTGCCGGCCGCCTTGTCCGCCCAGGTTTCCATCGCGTGGTGCAGCGTCTGCCCGCGGTACTGGATGGCGAAATCGACGATCGTCGTCGTGCCGCCGAACGCGGCGGCCTTCGTGCCGGTCTCGAAGTCGTCGGCGGAAGTGGAGCCGCCGAACGGCATGTCCATGTGCGTGTGCACGTCGATGCCGCCCGGCAGCACGTATTTGCCGGCCGCCTCGATCACTTTGTCGGCGTGCATATCGAGCGCCGTGCCGATGACCGTGATCTTCTCGTCCTCGATCAGCACGTCACCTGTGTACTGATCGGTTGCCGTGACGACCGTTCCGTTCTTGATCAGCGTGCGCATGCGCTCCCCGCTCGGCTAAGGCCTTCGCGCTACAGACCCATTCGACGCACTCGACCCACCCGACCCACCTGACCCACCCGACCCACGCGACTCACCTGACCGGTCAGAACCACCGTGAGATGGTGACCTTCTTGTCCGTATAGAACTCGATGCCGTCGCGGCCGTGGGCCTTGAGATCACCGAAGAAGCTGTCCTTTGCGCCGCCGAACGGAAAGTACGCCATAGGCGCCGCCACGCCGATGTTGACGCCCACCATCGACGCCGTCGCGTGCCTCGCGAACTCGCGCGCCGCCTTGCCGCTCGACGTGAAGATCGACGTCGCGTTCGCGTTCGGATGCGCCCTCATCACCGCGATCGCCTCGTCGAGCGTCTTCACCGGGCAGATCGAGGCCACGGGCCCGAAGATTTCCTCGTGGCCGATCGCCATCTTCGGCGAGACTTCGTCGAATACGGTGGGCCCCACGTAGAAGCCGTTGGGCCGATCCGCCACGCGGGTCTGCCGCCCGTCGACGAGCAGCCTCGCGCCCTCCGCGAGCCCCTTCTCGATATAGCCGACGACGCGCTCGCGATGGCTCGCGCTGATCACCGGTCCCATCGTGACGCCCGGCGTCGTGCCGTCGCCGACCTTCAGCGCCTTCGCGGCCTCTACCAGGCGATCGCGCGCCTCGCCGTGGGCGTCGCCGACGGGCACCAGCATGCTCCCGGCCAGGCAGCGCTCGCCCGCGCAGCCGTAGAAGGATTCCGTGATGATCCCGATCGATCGGCCGAGATCGGCATCGGGCATCACGACGACGAAGTTCTTCGCGCCGCCGAGCGCCTGCGCGCGCTTGCCGGCGTGCGTGGCGCGCTGGTAGACGTGCTTCGCCACCGGCGTCGACCCCACGAAGGACACCGCGCGGATGCCGGGGTGATCGCAGATTGCGTTCACGACGTCGCGGCCGCCGTTGACGAGGTTGACCACGCCCGGCGGCAGATCGCTCTGCTGCAGCAGCTCGACCATCCTGCGCTGCGACAACGGCACCTGCTCCGACGGCTTCAGCACGAACGTGTTGCCGGTCACTATCGCGAACGGCAGGAACCACATCGGCACCATCGCGGGGAAGTTGAACGGCGCGATGGCGGCGCAGACGCCGAGCGGCTGGCGCACGACGTGGCAGTCGATGCCGGCCGAGATGTCTTCGAGGCCGTAGCCCTGCATCAGCGACGGCGCGCCGCAGGCGACCTCGACGCACTCGATGCCGCGCCGGACGCTGCCGCGCGCCTCGTCGAGGGTCTTGCCGTGCTCGGTCGTGACCGTGCGCGCCAGCTCTTCGAAGTGCTGTTCGCACAGCGCCTTGAACTTGTAAAGGACCTGGGCGCGGGCGTTGACCGGCGTGTCGCGCCAGGCCGGGAACGCCTGCGCCGCGGCCTGGACCGCGGCGTCCACGTCGGCGCTCGTCGAGAGCGGTGTACGGCCGATGACGGCGCCGATAGCGGGGTTGTGCACTTCGAAAAAATCGGTGGCCCGGGCCTTGACCCAGCGGCCGCCGATGAAGTTGTCGAGCGTGAGGACGTCTGGGCGTTCGGCGACGTCAGGCATGGGGGCTCCTCCCGGAAAAGAGCATTATAGTCACCCGAGCAGTACCGGCTTGGCCTCGCGCACCCAGCCCTCTTCCCACGTCGGGCGCGCGGATTTGCGGGCGCCGCTGCGCAGCCGATCCAGCAGCGACTGATCGCGCGGGAACGTCTCGAACAGATCGAACAGGACGTCCGAGAGCTGTTGCGCCGTCGAAAACAGCAGGCCGTTGTCGCCATGACGGACGCGCTCAGCGAGGCCGATCCCGTAATCGAGCGCGCACACCGGCACACCCGCGCCAAACAGATCGGCGACCTTCATCGGGATGTCGAGGCCGGACGACGACCGATGGAGACAGAGGCCGAGGTCTGCACTGCCCACCACCTTCGGATAATCCTCCGGCTCGAGCCAGCGTGCGCGCATCTGGACCCGCCGCGCGGGCAGCCCCGCAAATCGCCGTTCGAACTCGGCGCGCCGGGCGCCGTCGCCGGTGACGAGGATGACGAGGTCCGCAAACCGTCGTCCGGGTGCGGCGGCTTCCCAGCCGCGAATGCGCTCTTCGATGCGCGGCACGGCGTCGATCACGAGGTCGAAGTCCTCGTCCTCGGTCCAGCCCGTCGGACAGACGATGAAACCGACGGTCGGGCCGTGGACGCCGAACCGCGTGAACAGCGCCTGCCGCAACTGCTCGCGCTCGGTGCGCTCCATCGGCTCGAACGCGGACGCGGGCCGATCGTAGAGCACCCGCGCGTGCTGCACGCCGAAGCGGCTCTCGAGAAACCCCGCCAGGCCGCGCGACACGCAGAGGTTGGCGTCGACGCGGCGCGCGTCGCGCCGCTCGAGCCAGCGCGCAAGGCGGACGGCCAGGTGCCAGCGGCCCAGGCGCAGCTGCAGCAGCGTGTAACCGAGGTTGTGCCAGTCGATGACGAATCGGACACCCGGCCGCCGGAGCGAAAACCAGGTGACGGCCAGCGTGGGGAATGCCGGCGGATTCTGGACCAGAACGAGATCCGGTCTCTGCAGCCGTCGCAGCGTGAGCCAGAGGCGCACGCTCAAGCGGGCAGCGTCGAGCAGACCGGCCACGGCGTAGCCCGCGCCGGAGAAGACGCCGCGCCGCCGCAGCATGGCCGGATTCAGCCGCCGCACCGTAATCCGCGGATCGCCCGCAACCGCCTTGGGCAGGGGCGTGCCCTCGAATCCGACGAGGTCCACGTCGACGCCGTTCGCCGCGAGCGCGCGCGCGTGGTACAGCATACGGGCGCTGCGTCCGAGATCTCCAAGCGATACGACGACGGCTCTCATTGGGGAAGAAGTGCGCGCGAAGGGAGTAGGAGATTTATACCACGGACGCTGCGAGACGCAGGTAGTGTCCGCGTCTGGTGGCGACTTACGTAGTGTCCGCCTCAGGCGGACCGTTGGAGCATCCGCGCCAGGAGATTTGCGGCGACGCGCCGGCGATACTCGGCGGTGGATCGGAGGTCGTCGATTGGGACGATTTCCTCGACGAGCATCCTCTGCGCTTCTTCGATCGACGCGCCTGCCGCGAGCGCCGCTTCCGTGCGCGCCGCGCGGACGACGGTCGGCGCGACGCTGCCGAGGGCGATGCGCGGCTGGTCGCCGACGACGCCGGCGATAACCACCTTCGAGATCGCCTGGGCAGCGCGCGTGCCGACTTTGCGGAACCACTGTCGCCCGCGGACTGCCGGGATCTCGAAGCCCACGATGAGCTCGTCGGCGCGGCGGACGCTCTTGCGGTAGCCGGTGTAAAAGGCGGTGAACGCCACGCGCCGCCTCCCGCTCGCACTCTCGAGGATGACGAACGCGTCGGCGGCGGCGAGCACCGGCAGCGTATCTCCGGCGGGCGAGGCGTTCGCGACGTTGCCGCCCAGCGTTCCGCGGTTCTGAATCTGAACGCCGCCGACCTCGCGCGCGGCGGCCGCCAGCATCGGCAGGCGCTTTCGCACGAGCGGCGACCGGACGAGATCGGTGTGGGTCACCAGCGCGCCGATGGCGAGTCCGGCGCCGCGCGTCTCGATTGCCCTCAACCCGTCCAGCCGCCACAGGCTGAGGAACCGCGTCTCCCCCAGCGTGCCGAAGTTCAGAGCGACATACAGGTCGGTGCACCCCGCCATCGGGACGAGCGGCCCCTCGTCGCGCAGCATCTTCAGCGCGTCGCCGAGGGACTTCGGCTCGAGCAGGCTACGGTGCGACAATGTCGACTGCATATCTGTCCACGTTTAACCGCAGAGCACGCGGAGATCGCAGAGGATCCAGATCACTCCGAATAAGCCCTTCAACTGCATCCCTGTCCACGTCTAACCGCAGAGAACGCAGAGTTCGCAGAGGATCCTGATCACTCCGAATAAGACTTCAACTGCGTCCTGTCCACGTCTAACCGCAGAGGGCGCAGAGATCGCAGAGGATCCAGATCACTCCGAATAAGCCCTTCAACTGCATCCTGTCCACGTTTAACCGCAGAGAACGCAGAGTTCGCAGAGCCATACTTCAGTCGGGAAAACGATTGACTCTCCGCCGAATTCCTCCGAGAGACAAATTCTTCACGTTGAAGTTCAACAATAATCCAACACGAAGATCGGAGATCCTCAGATAGGAATCCATCTGCGCTTCGTGCACAGTGTCGATCTTCGCAACAGCCTTCACTTCGATCACCACCGATTCCTCGACCACGAGATCCATTCGATAGGCGCAGTCGAGCGACACGCCTGCGTACATCAACGGCAGGGCCTTCTGGCGCTCGACCTTCAAGCCACGAGTGACAAGTTCGTAGTACAAACATGCTTCGTAGGCAGACTCGAGCAGACCGGGCCCGACGACACGATGCACATCGATGGCGGCGCCGATGATCCGCTCCGTCAGCGCGTTGAGCCGGCTGGCCTCGTTCTCCACACTGTAGGTCGATGCAAACACCGTGACGCATGGCGATCACGCGCTTTTCCCAACAATTCGCTTGTTTCGTCGGTTTGTGGTTCTTGATGATTGAGTTTTCTTCACTCTGCGATCTCGGCGTCCTCCGCGGTTCATGCCTTTCGTGACGCCTTTCGTGACACCTTTCCCGGCACCTTTCGCGGCCGCAAGGATCGATCGATAGATCGCTGAGTAACCGGTGCAGCGACACAGGTTCCCCGCCAGGCCGACACGAATTTCGTCGAGCGTCGGTTTCTTGCCGAGCGCGACGGCCGCCATGATCATGCCGGGCGTACAGATTCCGCATTGCGCGCCGCCGTGCTCGACGAACGCGCGCTGGAGGGGATGACGCCCGCCGAGCCCCTCGATCGTCGTCACGCGCGCGCCGTCGGCGTGAGCTGCCGGCACCAGGCAGGAGTTCACGGGCGTGCCATCGAGGAGTACCGTGCACGCGCCACACTCCCCTTCGCCGCATCCTTCTTTCGTCCCGGTGAGCGCGCAGTCCTCGCGCAGCACGTCGAGGAGACGCTTCATCGGGTGAACGGGCAGTTTTTTTCGACGCCCGTTCACCACAAAGGACACAGAGGTTTCGATGGACACAGAGGTCAATGGCGCGAGCCTCTCCTTTGTGTCCTTTGTGTCCTTTGTGTCCTTTGTGTCCTTTGTGTCCTTTGTGTCGTCTGCGTCCTTTGTGGCGCCTCGAGGCGCGGGGCGACGAAGAGCCGCTCCGGCGTAGCGGGAATATCTCTGACATCGAAGCCGGCGTGCCGAAGCGCATTGATCACCGCGGGCGCCGGACCGTCGATCGGCATCTCGCCGACGCCCTTGGCGCCAAACGGCCCGTGCGTGTACGGGTTTTCGAGCATCACCACTTCCAGCGCCGGCGTGTCGAGCGTGGTCGGAATGATGTAGTTGGTGAGCTGCGCGTTCGCCATGCGTCCGTCGCGCATCACGACCTCCTCCAGCAGCGCGTAGCCCAGACCCTGCGCGCTGCCGCCCTCGATCTGCCCTCTGGCCAGCATCGGGTGAATCGCCTTGCCGATCTCGTGGACCGTGGTGAGGGCGATTGGTTTCACCTCCCACGTCTCCGGATCGACCTCGAGCTCGACGATGTCGCAGCCCCAGCCATACGTGCCGTATGCATCGCCCCGATAGCTGTTGTCGTCCCAGGACATGTCGCCGGGCCGCTCGTACTCTTTCGTGACGACAAGGGGACCGTGCCGCCGGAGGTACTCGCGCGGCGTCAAGCGCCCCAGACGAGCGCGCATGTCTTCGGCGCACCGCTGCAGGATGCGGCCGACCACCATGCACGTGCGCGAGGCGACGGTCGGTCCGCTGTCGGGCACGACGCCCGTGTCGGCGGCATTCACGTCGATGCAGTCGTACGGCAGGCCCAGCGTGTCCGCCACGATCTGCGCGTGCATCGTCCGCGTCCCCTGACCGATTTCGGTGCTCGCGACCAGAATTCTGGCGCCACGCCCGGTCAGCGCGAGCGACGCCTGCGACCTGAGCTTCACTTCACCGCCGCCGGTGAAGCCCGAGCCGTGGAAGAAGAGCGACAAGCCGATGCCGCGATTGGTGCCGGCCAGCGCGCGGCGGCGGCGCTTGAAGTCGCTGCGCCGGACGGCGTCGCGGAGGACGGGCAGCGCGCTGCAGTCGCGCCCGAGCCGCTGCCCTGTGGCCGTGGTGTCGCCGGGACGGAGCGCGTTGATCTCGCGGAAGCGGACCGGGTCGAGGCCAAGCTCGTCGGCGATGCGGTCCATATGCACTTCCGCCGCGAATTGCGTCTGCGGCGCGCCGAAGCCCCGGAACGCGCCGTTCGGCGGCGTGTTGGTCATCGCGGCGCGGCCGCGGACGCGGATGTGATCGCAGCGGTAGGGCCCGGTCGCGTGGATCATGCCCCTCGAGAGCACGACCGCGCTCAGCGTCGCGTATGCGCCGCCGTCGAACACCGCGTCGATATCGACCGCGGTGAGGCGCCCGACGCGCGTGACGCCGGTGCGGTGCCGGATCACTGCCGGATGCCGCTTCGTGGTGGCCAGCAGGTCCTCGACGCGGTCGTAGATCAACTTGACCGGGCGTCTCGACTTGAGCGCGAGCAGCGCGGCATGGCCGGCGATCATCGACGGGTACTCTTCCTTGCCGCCGAACCCGCCGCCGGTCTCGGTCTGGATCACGCGGACTTTGTCGCCGGGCAGCCCGAGCAGAACCGAGAGCGCGCGATGCACGTAGTAAGGACACTGCATCGATCCGTAGACCACGATGCCTCCGTCCGGTCCGGGCACGGCAATGACGCCGTTCGTCTCGATGTACAGCTGTTCCTGGTGGCCGAGCCGGTACTCGCCCTCGACGATGACGTCCGCCGCCGCGAAGCCTGTGTCGACGCTGCCCTTGTCGATCGAGATCCGCTTGAAGAGCGTCGGCGATGATTCTGCGTCGTAGCGCGGCGTCGCGGGCCGGTACTCGATCTGCACGTCCGCGGCGAGTAGCGCCTCGCGGCTTTCGTGCGCCAGCAGCAGGATCGGCTCCGCCACGTGGCGAATCGTCCGCTCGGCGAGGCACGGCTGATCGTCCTCGATCAGCGCGACGATGTTCCGGCCGGGCACATCCCGATGGTCGGCAATGGTGAAGCCGGCGGTGTCGAAATTGAAGCGGATGCCCGCGACCTCGCCGGCGGGAATCGTCGAACGGATCGTTCGCGCGTGCAGGAGATCCGGAAACGTGAGGTCGTCAATATACCGCGCGGCGCCCGTCACCTTCTCGACGCCCTCCTTGCGAAGGACGTTGCGGCCAACGGCACGAGTCGCGCGAGCCATCGCGCGTCATTATGTACGAAAAGGGGCCGTCCCCCTTTCAGGCCGTCTTGCGCAACCGCAACCGCCGCTCGATGATGCCGACGACGGCCGCCTCTTCGCCGGTGAGCGCCGAGCGCGATTTCGCGGGCCGCACGGCGCGTGCCTTCGTGGCGATCGTCGCGCCGTCCATGTAGGCATCGAGGATGGCCGGATGGATGTAGCACTTGCGGCAGACCGCTTTCGTGTTGCCCAGACGCCTGGCGACCGATTCGATCGCCTTGACGACATTGCGCTTCGCCTCGGTGTTCGACGAGAACGTCGCGATTTCGGCCAGCGCCTTGGCGGCAAGGACCGTCCCCGCCCACGTGCGAAAGTCCTTCGCCGTGAAATCCTCGCCGCTGATCTCGCGCAGGTACGCGTTGACGTCGGCCGAGTCGATCGCCTGGCGGTGGCCGTCTTCGTCGACGTATTGAAACAGCTCGTACCCCGGGAGCTCGCGGCAGGCCTTGACGATCTTCGCGAGCCGCGCGTCGCGCAAGTCAATCGCGTGCTCGACGCGGCTCTTGCCGCGAAACTCGAAGCGCACCACCGTACCGCTGACCGTCGCGTGCTGGTCGCGCATCGTCGTCAACCCGACGGACCCGTTGTCCCGTGCGTACTCTTCGTTGCCCACGCGAATCAGCGTCTTCTCGAGGAGCTGCACGACGGCCGCTAGCACTTTGTCCCGCGTCAAGCCGTTCTTCCGCACGTCGACTGCGGTCCGGCGGCGGATGCGCGGCAGGGTCTGCGCAAAGGCGATCAGCCGCCCGTACTTCACCTCGTCGCGTACCTCGCGCCAGCGCGCGTGATAGCGGTACTGCTTCCGTCCGCGCGCGTCGCGGCCGGTGGCCTGCAGATGGCCGCGCGGGTCGGGACAAATCCAGACGTGGCTCCACGCGGGCGGGATGGCAAGTGATTTGAGACGCGCGAGCTCAGCCGGGTCGGAGACCGCGCGACCATCCGGGCGCACGTAGCGGACCCGGTGCTTCGAGCCCACCCGGCGGATCCCCTCGATGCGCCCGTCGTCGACGTATCGCAGGCCGGCAATCCTGGCTGAGTCCGGCGCCGGCAGCGGCGCTCTCGCGCGGACGATCGAGCGGATGCGCCGCGTCGAGGCGGTCTTGCGCCGCTTCTCACGGTGGAGTGCCCGCCACGCCGCTGGAAGTTTCGCCATCCCTTGTCGGGCTCGAGCAAGAATGGCGCCGTGCCCGGGCTCATCCTTCGTCGACAGCGTACTCGAGTTCAACGCCGCCACTTTCACACAATTGCCCGCAGCTACACCTGCTCCGCCGAAACGGTCGCGTCCGGGATGGCAGCAGTGCGCGTTCGCGATGCCGCTGTTGTCGTCTCACGACACGGGGCTGCAATCGTCCATCGAACCATCCGCGCCTGCAGCATGATCGGAAACGGCGAAGAACGGTGCGGGCCGGCGACGCTTTGCGTGCGTGCATCGGCGGATTATGGCGGGACGAAGACGGCTCAGGGATGCGCTTCCCGCAGCTCGAGCTCGTGAACGGACCAGAAGAAGCGGCGCGTCGTCCCAACCTGTCGAAGCCGCAGCGCGCGAGCGCGGTTCGGCGGCAGCGCGACCGCGATGACCGGCGCAACAGGATCGACCACGAGGCCGCGGGCGAACTGCGGCAACACTGGACCGCGGAAGACCGTTCGTGTGCCGCCCTCCTCGACCACGTCGACCGCGAGCTGACGCGGATAATCCCCGAAGCTTCGTTCAACGACCTGCATGTCGACCTCGCGCACGTCGCGCGGACGATCGAACTGCACCTCGATCCATTCGTCTCCGGCTTGTTGAACTCCGCTGAGCCACCGCGTGTCCAGATCCCCGTCGAACAGGTTGGCGAGCCGATCTCCCGATTGAGAGGCCGTCGCGCGCATCGCGGCGACCGGAATTTTTCCACCCTGTCCTGGTGGAGGGAGCGGCGCCGCCGGCAGGAGCACGGCGACCTCGGTGTCGCCGAACGATCGTGCGGTCAGCACCTGTTGGCGGTCGCCGAGCGCGCCAACCCAGGCATCGGCCGTCGGCGCATCATCAAACGACCCGCGGTGCAGGACGAGGTACCGCACGCCGATTGTCCTCAGCATCTCGACGGCATCGCTGACATGATCCAGATCGCCGAGCGGCGAGCCGCCGCCGCCGAGGAACAGGAGCAGGGGAGACACGTATCCGCTGTGACCGTTCACGATGGGATGTCCGTGAACGAGCGTCATGTACTGATAGACGAACTCTTTTTCCGGCCGGTCCGCCGCGGTCGGTAGTTCCATCACCGCGCCTGCGGGCAGGTGCCGCAGGTACTCGTACGCGTCACGGGTCGCGATTGCGCCGCGCGGATCGAAAGCCGGCGTATCGATCCTCTGCGGCCAGCCTTCGAGCACGACGATCGCCGCCGCACACGCCGTGATGCAGACTGGCCACAGGACAGGGCGCAGCCGATCGCAAAGCCAGACGACGCCAAACGCCGCGAGCATTGCGATCGCGGTCTGCACGACGACGGCCAGGCGCGCGGGGGCTCGTAACCCGTCCAGACCCGGAACGATTTTCAGAAGGGCGGCGTACGGCCCGGGGATGCCGAGCGAATGACCCCACGCTTTCGGCTCCGGGCCGAGCGACAGCACGAAAGCCGCTGCCGCGACGCCGGCGTAGAGAGCCACCGATCCGGACCGCCGCATCGCCACGACAGCGAGCGCAGCCAGAGCCAGCGCCGCAGCGCCCGGGAACAGCTCGTGCTCTCCGCGCCCACCGCCAAGATCGGCCCAGACCCGCATTCGTGGCGGCGCGCTGAAATAATCGCCGACGTCGGCGCTGTGCTCGACAATTTCGCTGGCCCTCCGCTTCACCCCCGAGTCGACGCGAACCTGGTAGTACGCCTTCGCGACCGGAAGCATCACCACGGCGACAACAGCGGCCGCGATCGCAGCGTGCCGCGCCGCGAGGCCAGCCGGCGGCCGGCGCCGCCACAGCTCCCGGCCGGCGACGGCGGCAAGCGGCAACAGCGCGAAGTACGTCAGATAGGAGGCGGTGAGCGCCGCGATCAGAAACGCTGCTGTACAGCCAAGCAGGTATCGGAATCTGGACGTCGCGCCGTACCGGTGGAGCGACCACAGGCTGAGCGGCAGCCAGCCGGTCATCAGCCATTGGAGGTGAGCGATGTGCGAAATCCGGAACGGCTGGCACGCGAAGATGAGCGCCGCGACAACCGCCGCGTCGCGGCGGCGTGTCTGTTCGCGCGCCAGGACGTACATCCCGCCTCCAGCCAGCACAAACGATCCAAGAAACGCCACGTTGTATACGAGCACCGGATTTCGCGTCAGCCAGTCGAGCGGCGCCGTGAGAATCGCAATCCCGAGCAGGTGGTCCGAGTACAACAGCGTATGGCGGTACGGGAAGAAGTTCGGCGCATCCCACACGCCGCGAAGCCCGTGCTGGATGCGATTGGCATCCCACGCGAGCGTCCAGGTGGACAGCAGCGGGTCGCCGAGGTCGTTTGGAAGGTGTGAGCGGAGGTTCAGAATCAGCGGGAAGGTATATGCGACAGCGAGCGCCGCGAAACCGAGCACGATCCATGTGATCTCGGCCCGCTTCTGCATCCGCGCCGATTATAAGCCGCGACTATGGCGACGCTTCAACGTCGCGCACACGACTCGTCCTTTGGTGCTCGCCCCGGAGCGGTGTGTTGTGCGTTGAGCGTCGATCCTTACGCGTTGAGAGTTGCCAGGAGAACATCCAGCAAACTACCAGCCGACCAGCGCGTCCTCGAACAGCGCCGCCAGCTCTTCGGGGCCGGCGGGACGCGGCGAGAGCTTCGTCACCCGGTGCTGAGGCAGAGTCCCTTCGACCAGTGCGGGAATGTCAGAGGAGGAATAGCCGATCGCGCGCAGGCCGTTCGGCGTGTTCAATCGCTGCATGAACCAGGTGATCCGGTCCGCCAGAATCTTTCCGGCATCGGCGTCCCGCGCGCGCGACACGTCGGCGCCAAGCGCCTCGACGGCCTGCAGATGACGGGCCGGGTTGGCGCTCGCGGTGAATCGAAACACGGCCGGCGCGTTGAGAATCACCGAGAACCCGTGCGGCACGAGCGGATGATCGGTCACGTAGCCGGGCGCGCAGTAGCTCTTGACGTTGCCCGAGACCGGATACGACATGCCGTGCGGCAGATGCACCCCCGCGTTCCCAAAGCCGACGCCCGCGTAGGACGAGGCGAGCAGCATGCTCGCGCGCGCCTCGTCGTCTGACGGGTCGTCGACGGCACGGACCAGATACTTTGCCACCATCCGCAGCGCCTGCATCGACCAGATGTCGCTGATCGGATTCGATCCCTGATATGCCGGGCGCAGCGCGGGGCGCTCCGGCAGCGGCCGATCGGTGAACGGCATCGCGGTGTACGACTCGACCGCGTGGCTCAGAATGTCGAGCCCGGTGGACGCAGCGACCTGCGGCGGCATCGTCCGCGTGTTCTCCGGATCGAGATAGCCGAGCGTCGGCTTCAACCGGCGGTTCGCGATCCCGGTTTTCGCGTGCATGCGCTTCAGGTCGAAAATACTCACGCCGGTCGTCTCGCTGCCGGTCCCCGCCGTCGTCGGAATGGCCATCAGCGTTTTCAGGGGGCCTGGCACCGGCAGGCCTTTGCCGATCGGCGGGTTGACGTAGTCGAGAAAGTCGGCGGGCGGATAGGTCGTGTAGAGGTTTACCGCCTTCGCGGTGTCGATGGTCGACCCGCCGCCGACGGCGACGAACGCGTCGAACGGCCGCGCTTTCCCGAACGCGATCGCGTCGAGAAACGATTCGTCGCTCGGCTCGACGCGGACGCGATTGTAGAGCGCGTACGGCACGCCGCTGCGCTCGAGCGACTCGATGACGGTGGCGGCCGGCGCCAGCTTTCCGACCACCGGGTCGGTGACAACCATCACCAGCCTGGCGCCCAGCTCCGCGAGGTCCATCCCCACTTCGCGCGTGACGCCCACGCCGAAGCGGACGCTGGACACCGCCATCTCGAACGCAAAGTCTTTGTTCATTCTGGAGGGATGACATCTCCCGGAACGATCGAGAGGTCCGGCAGCAGGGGCGACTGCACGCGGTCGGACGGCCCGGCGGTGCTTGCGAGCGCGAAGCGGGTGCCGGTCAACCAATGCACTTCAATCGCCACCGCCTCAGGATCGACGAGCCAGTACTCGCGGACGCCATGACGGGCGAGCAACTCCATCTTTCGGCCGCGGTCATTGCCGGCAGTGCCCGGCGACAGGATTTCAATGGCGAGGTCGGGCGCGTGGCGCGTCACCCTGCGCAGATTGAGTAGATGCTCGCGGTCGCGCGTGAACAGCAGCAGGTCGGGCTGCACGACATCGAACTCGGTCAGCACGATATCGAGCGGCGCGTAGAACACGGCCCCGCCGTGTGTCTGCACGTAAGCCGCGAGCGCCAAGCACAGGCGCCCGGATACGAGCTGGTGGAGCAGAATTGGTGATGGAATCTCGAAGACCTCGCCGTCGTACAGCTCGTACCGGCGGCCGTCCTCGGGCCATCGCTCCAGATCCGCAAAGCTCACGCGCGGCTGTGCAGCCCTCACGCCGGTCATTGTACATCGTCGACCGGCGAAAGCTGTGCCGTGCGTGATCGTTCGAGACCGCGACGCGAGCCAGAAAACGTCGCAGATTCTGCATCGCTCGATGAAGCCGGAGTGGGGAAAACGGAGTCTAATGAGATCGGGCGCATGGAGGTCAAGCGATGCTCGTGATCACCTGTTTGATGTGTGCGCTGGCGTTCAGTCAGGCAGTGCCCGCGGCCGAGTCGACCGGCCGCATCGTTGGACGCGTCACTGTCGAAGGCACCAACACAGCCGTCGCTGGCGTGCGCATCATCCTGTGGCCGTCGGCGCGTCCGATGAGGCCGATGGGACCGCCGCCGCAGGCCGTCACCGGTCAAGACGGCCGCTTCGTCCTCGATCGAGTAGCTCCCGGCACCTATCGCATCGACGCGCAGAAGACCGGGTTCGTGTCGCTCAATCAGCCAGGGCCGGGCTCCGGCGTGACCGTCGAGGTCGGAACCGGACGCGCCACGACTCTCGACCTGCAATTGCAGAGAGGGGGCGTCATCGCCGGTCGCGTTCTCGATTCGTCCGGGGAGCCGATGGCCGACGTGTCAATCATGCCGCTGCGTCGACTGCAGATGCCGACGAGTTTGCCGCCGCGGCTCGTGCCCGCTGCCGGCGCGGGCGCGCAGACAAACGATATCGGCGAGTTTCGTGTGTCGGGCCTCGCCGCCGGCGAGTACTACATATTGGCGATGGCGCGCGGCAGGTCGCCATTCGGCGGACAAGCAGTGGCGCCACCGACCGGAAACGCGCGAACGACGATCGCCCCGACGTTCTATCCAGGAGCCACCGATCAGGCGGCGGCACAGCCGATCGCCGTGGCTGCAGGCGCGGAGGTCGGCAACATCTCGTTCACGATGCAGTCGGCTCCCGCCTTTCGCGTCTCGGGCATCGTCGTCGACGAGAACGGCGATCCCGTGGCGGACGCGATGGTGATGATGATGGGCGATCCGCGCAGCGGCATCTTCATGGGACCGGCGGGCAGCGGACAGTCGCGGAGCGACGGACGTTTCACGATCGGCGAAGTTCCGGCGGGAAACTACCGGCTGACGGCATCGATTCCGATCAGGATGAACGGCTCCGGCGGCCGCGGCGGCGTCGCCACATGGAGTAGTGGCCCCGTCGTGTCGAGCGGGACCGTGTCGGGTGGCGTCGTGGGGGGCGTAACCGGGGGGGTCGTCCCGACCGTGTCCGGCGGCGTGGTCGGCAGCGTGGCTGGCACGGTGGTCGGATCATCACGATGACGCGATTGCGGAAGCCGATCAGCCAGAAGATGTGAAGGAAGATCCAGAACAGCCACGCGAAGAAGCCTGAGATTTTCAGACCGAACACGTCGCCGACGGCCGAACCGCGGCCGATCGTCGCCATGATCCCGTAGTCTTTGTAGCGGAACGGCTCCAGCGGCTGTCCTTCCACCGATCGCCGGATGTTCCGGCCCGCCTGCGTCCCCTGCTGCATCGCGACCTGCGCAACACCGGGCAGCGGTATCCCGTCCTGCACGAACGCGCACAGATCGCCGACGACGAAGATATTCGGATGCGCGGCGAGCGCGAGCGTGGGCCCGGGCGTGACGCGTCCCACGCGATCGAGCGGCACCCCGAGGGACCGCGCGATCGGCGACGCGGCGACGCCGGCCGCCCAAAGGACGGTTTCCGCCCGAATGCTCTCCTCCGTGTAGGGGCGGACCTCGGTGCCCGTCCCAGGGCCGACACGTGGGTCTGAGGCTGCGTCCGATCGGAACGTCACGCCGTCGGCGTCGATCCCGGTGACCACCGATCCGGTCCGGACCTCGACGCCGAGCCGCTCGAGCGCCCGGTGCGCCGCGGCGCGCAGCGGATCGGGGAAGGTGCCGAGGAGGTACGGGCTCCCCTCGATCAGCACGATGCGCGCCGACTCGGGCCGAATGCGGCGAAAGTCCTTCACGAGCGATTGCCGCGCGATCTCGGCGAGCGCTCCGGCGAGCTCGACGCCGGTCGGGCCGCCGCCGACAATGACGAAGGTCAGCAGGCGGCGCTGCCGCTCGACGTTCGTTTCGCGCTCGGCCAATTCGAAGGCGAGCAGCGTTCGCCGCCGCATCTCGAGCGCGTCGTCGAGCGTCTTCAGTCCGGGCGCGCGCGGCGCCCATTCGGAATGGCCAAAGTAGGCGTGGGCCGCGCCGGGCGCGAGCACGAGGTAGTCGTATGAAATGGGATCGCCGTCGATGATCACGCGGCGCCCGGTCGGATCGATCTCATGGACCGTGGCGAGCAGCACCTCGATGTTCCGCTGCCGCCGCAGAATCCAGCGGATCGGCGACGCGATGTCGCCTGGCGAGAGCGCCGCGGTCGCGACTTGATAGAGGAGCGGCTGAAAGAGATGGTAATTGTGGCGATCGAGCAGCGTGACGCCTACGTTGGCACCCGCCAGCGCGCGAGCGGCGTTCAAGCCGCCAAACCCGCCGCCCACGATAACGACGGACGGGATTCGGGATTCGCGATTCGGGATTCGCGATTCGGGGTCCGGGCTTCGGGCTTCGGGCTTCGGGATTCGGGCTTCGGGATTCGGGATTCGCGATTCGGGGTCCGGGCTTCGGGCTTCGGGCTTCGGGATTCGCGATTCGGGGTTCGGGCTTCGGGCTTCGGGGCTTGGGATTCGGGCCTCGGGATTCTCCATCGCGAAAATGCTATCGTATTTGCATGCAGAATCCGCGGAAACCCGGTCGGCCCGCTCGTGATTCGATTCTTGGCGGGCCCGCGTCTGTCGTCGAGACCGCGTGCCCGCTCGATTGCCCCGACGCATGCAGCCTTGCGGTCACCGTGCAGAAGGGCAAGGTCGTCTCCATCGACGGCTCGCACAAGAATCCGGTTACCGGCGGCTACATCTGCGCGAAGGTCCGCAAGTTCGGGGAACGCGTGTACGGTCCCGATCGCCTGCGCTACCCCGGGATCCGCAAAGGACGCAAAGGCGATGGCAAGTTCGCACGCGCGTCGTGGGACGAGGCACTCGAGCTCGTCGCGACCCGGTTCGAACAGGCCAGGGCGGAGGCCGGCGGCGCGTCGATCCTGCCGTACTCGTACGGCGGGTCCAACGGTCTGCTGACGCAAGACAACATCGACGCACAACTCTGGCGCCGCTTCGGAACCTCGCGGCTCGCGCGCACGGTGTGCGCGGCGCCCACGGGCGCGGCGAACATGGCGCTGTACGGAAAAATGCCGTCGGTCACCTATCAGGACTATCCGGAGGCCCGGCTGATCGTGCTGTGGGGTGTGAACCCCTCCGCATCCGGCATTCACCTCGTGCCCTACGTGCGGGAAGCGCAGAAGCGCGGCGCCAGGCTGATCGTCGTCGACCCGCGGACGACCGCGCTGGCGCGATCGGCTGACGTGCATCTCGCCGTGAAGCCGGGCACCGACGTGGCGGTCGCTCTCGCGATTCACCGGCATCTCTTCACGAGCGGTCAGGTGGACGAGGCGTTCCTGCGCGAGCACACGCGCGGCGCGGACCGCTTGCGCGAGCGCGCCGAACCGTGGACGTTCGACCGCGCGGCTGCAGTCGCCGGCGTCGAGGCGGCGGCGCTCCAGCGCGTCGCGGAGCTGTACGCGACGAGCGCGCCCGCGTTGATCCGCTGCGGCTGGGGCCTGGAGCGCAACCGGAACGGCGGCAACGCGGCGATGTCCGTTCTGGCGCTGCCGGCGATCGGCGGGAAATTCGGCGTGCGCGGCGGCGGGTACTCGATGAGCAACTCGGCGTCATGGAACATCGATCGCACGTGGATCGGCGCGTCCGAACCGGACACGCGCATCGTGAACATGAATCACCTCGGTCGCGCGCTGAACGAATACACCGATCCGCGGATCAACGTGCTGTTCGTGTACAACTGCAATCCGGCCGTCACGGTGCCCGATCAGCGCCGCGTCCTGCGCGGCCTCCAGCGCGAGGATCTGTTCACCGTCGTCTTCGAGCAGGTGATGACCGACACGGCGCTCTACGCCGACGTCGTGCTGCCCGCGACGACCTTCCTCGAGGGCTACGATTTCGCGAAGGCGTACGGCCCGATCAACCTCGACCTGGGCCGGCCGGTCGTCGATGCGGTCGGCGAGGCGCGATCGAACGCAGACGTCTTCGGCGAGCTGTGCACGCGCCTGGGCCTGCTCGAGGCGGACGAACCGACCGGCGAGCTGGACCTGATGGTGCGCGTCCTCGATCGGCTGCCCGAGTCGATCAGCGCCGACTTGCGCGCCGGCGGCCTGCCGTCGCCGCCATGCGGGCCGGCGCCAATTCAGTTCGTGGATGTGTTTCCGAATACACCGGACCGAAAGATCGATCTCTTTCCCGCGGAGCTCGAGTCCGACGCGCCGATGGGTCTGTATCGATTTCAGCCCGACCCGCAGACCGACCGCTATCCGCTGGCGCTCATCTCGCCGGCGAGCGAGCGGACGATCAGCTCGACGCTCGGCGAGCTGCCGCGTCCCGACGTCAAGCTGCTCATGCATCCCGACGATGCGCAGGCGCGAGGGTTGGAGGAGAACGACCTGGTGCGCGTCTACAACGAGCTCGGCGAGGTGCACTGCACGCTCACCGTCGCGCCGGCGATTAGGCCCGGCACCGTCAGCCTGCCCAAGGGTCTCTGGCGGCGCAGCACGCGCAACAGCGCGACCGGCACGGCGCTCGTGCCCGACACGTTGAGCGATCTGGGCGGAGGCGCCTGCTTCAATGACGCTCGCGTGCAAGTGACTTCGCTCCCCAACGCATAACCACGAAACACGAACACGAAACACACGAAACAGCACGAACACGAAACACACGAAAGAGACGAGGTCCACGAAACACACGAAAGACACGGTGACTTTCGTGGCTTTCGTGCTCTCGTGACTTTCGTGGGTTTCGTGGTCAGTAGCTGAAGAAGAAGAGCAGATCGACACCGCTGCCTTGCAACCGCTGGAACAGCTGCTGCTGCGCGCTCGAGCCCTCCAGGACGTTGGTCTGCAGGCGGAGCCACTTGGCCAGCTCGTACTCGAGGATAAAGTTGGTCTGGCTCTGGTCGCCGACCGATTGCTGGACCTTCACGTAGAGGTTCTGCCCGACCTGCTGGCCGATGGTCAGCTGCGCGAAGCCGCCGCCCTCGGGCGCCGTGCTGATCTCGAACGTGTCCACGCCGAGCGCGTTGCCGATCGACTTCGCGATCTCGTCGGCGATCGCCCCGGTCGCCAGCGCCTGCGCCCGCTGCGCAAGCGAGATCTGCTGCCCCTCTCCAAGCTGGTTGATCGGCTGGTTGAAGACGATCAGCGAGAGGATGTCCGCCTGCTCGAGCGGCGGCGTGCTCGAGAGGATGACTTCGGGCTGCTTCAACGTCCCGCGGACGTTGACGCGCGCTTCGACGCCCTGAATCAGCCGGCGCGTCCGGATGTCGAGGATCGGATCGAGCTCGTCCAGCGGCTCGCCGTCGAACCGCACGGTGCCGTCGCGCAGGATGTCGAACCGGCGTCCCTGGAAGTCGTAGGTCCCGCGCACGGTGTTGACCGCGCCGATGAGGACGATCTGTCGCCCCGGCGCCTTCGTCGCGAGCAGATCTCCTCCAAGCGTCACGTTGATCGCGCCCAGGCCGATCGGCGATCCCGCCGCCTGCAGGCTGCTCGCCTTGATCACCAGGTCGTCGGGCACCGTCAGGCGCACGTCCACCTTCAGCGCGTCGAAGGGCGAAGGCGCGGCCGGCTGCTGATTCTCCTCGGACGCCTTCGTCAGGTACTCGGTCTCGTTCGTCGCGTAAGCGGAGTCGCTCGTGAGGGCGAGGATCTCGTCCAGGTTGAGGCGGCCGGTGTCGACGCCGAGATCGCCCTTCACGAACGGCGCTCTCAGCTCGCCGCCAATCTGCAGATCGCTGTTCACCCGGACGTTGCCCATCTTGTTGTCGATCACCTTGAAGTCGTTCGCGGTGATGTACACCTCGACGCCTTCGAGTTGACGCTCGTGTACGGCGAGATCGCCGGTAACAGACAACGAGCTCTGGGCGTTGTCGAGCACCGAGATGTGGTCGATGTGCACTTTGTCCGGCTGCAGATCGATCTGCCCCTGCAGGTTGGTATAGCTGACGCCGGTCGGTTCGACGGTGAACGCGGCGTTCTGAATCGTCACGGCGCCGTTCGGATGCGGGTCGGCCGCCGATCCGGTCACGTCGATGTTCGCCTGGATCTTGCCGGTCACCTTGGTGAGCGCGGTCGTGAACCCCTGCACGAGACCGAGATCGATCGGCGTGCTCTCGATGTGGACATCGATGCGATCCTCGGGTGCCCCTGGCGCACCGTGCGCCGCCGCACGCTCCTGTGAAGAGGTCGGCTTGAAGAGCGCCGTCGGCACGTAGCCCTTCGCGATGATGTAGGTCGTCGGATTCTGCTGCAGCTTCGTCTCCAGCGTCAGGCCCGCGCCGGCATAGTCCACCGTGCCGCCGAGGCTCTCGTACTTGTACTGGCGGAATCCGCCCTGTCCGACTTCGAAGGCGGCCTTCGCCTGCGGCGCGTCCGGCGTCCCGGTGATCGTGCCCGAGGCGTTGAGCCGCCCGGTGAACTGCGGCGGCCGGAGCAGGATCGCGTCAACGCTCGCGAGATCGACATTGGTGAGCGTCACCTTCAGCGCGTCGCCTCCGCGGCCAAACGTGCCGTCGGCCGCGATCTGCTGATCGCCGCTCGTGAGCGTCAGGTCTTTCACGGCGACGGCTTGGTGCGCGTAGCTGATCGCCGGCTCCGATCCGGACGCGAGCTGCCAGGTCTGCCCCTGCGCCTTCAGCTCGAGCCGATTCAGATGGACCTCCTGATGGTCGGGATGGAGCAGGAGGGATCCAGTCGCGCCCAGCGACCGCTGTCGCTGTTTGGCCGTGGCGTCGAAGTCGAGCACCTTCTGGCGGTAATTCGCTTTGGCGTCGAGCTCGTTGATGTTCTGCCCGGCAAGGGTGACGAAGGTCGCGTGCGTGTTGGCGGCGATGCTTGCGTCGGCGACGGTCAGCTCGGGCACTTTCGCAATGAAGTCGCTCGAGATCGTCAACGCTCCATTGTCGCCGTACTTCACGCCGTCGCCGATGAGATTCCCGCTCGCCTGCAGCTCACGCTTGTTGCCGGTGATGCTCGCGTCCACTTTGCCGATGCCGCCGAGCCCCTGATCGATCAGCCTGCCAATCTCCGCCAGCTTGGGACTGTCGGCGTGGACCTTCAGGTTCGACTGGCCCGAGTCGTTCAGCGCAAGCGTCCCGGTCGCGTTCATATTGAGATCGCGGCCGACCACCTCGAGCTTGCGGATGTCGCCGGTCGAGTTGTGATATGTGCCGTCGGCGATCGCGCGCGAAATCTCCAGGACCCCGACGGTCGAGGGCTCCAGCGTGATCGTCGCGTCGGCCTGGACGGTGTCCGGCGTGACGCCGTCCGAGACGGCCGCCACCGTGGCGTCCACGTCGAGCGTGCCTCCGACGTGGCCTTGCATCTCCTTCTTGCAGCTCGGCGACCCTGCAAGGGTCGCCCTGCAGACCGCGGCCGGATCCAATCCGGTGAAGCTGCCTTTTGCATTGAGGTGCACCGTGTCGTGCGCCAGCGCGGCGTCAAAGTCGAGCTGCGAAAGCGTGCCGCCCACGATCGACGAGTCGGCCAGCGAGCCCCGCGCGGTGAAGTCCATCTCTTTCGGCGTGGTCCCGCGGCCGCTCGCCACCACATGGCCGTTGATGGTGCTCTTGTAGCCATCGGTGGCCAGCGCCGGGATCGTGAGCTCCCGGCCAACGCGCTGTAGATCGAGATCCGCGACGGTGACATCAGCGCTGTAGCCGATGTCCTTCCCGTTCACGCTGAATCCGGCGCGGCTGCCCTCCGCAATCTTCGCGCCCGCCACGTCCGACGGCAGGAACTTCGCGTCGCCCTGCACGCTGACGTCTGTGGTGCGCGCCTTTGGCCCCGTCACGCTGCCGCTGACGTGATAGTCCGCGTTGACGTTCGTGCCGGCCGGCGGAACCCGCAGATCGCGCGGCAGCTTCCGCAGGTCGACGTGCCGCAGCTGGCCGCTCACATCGAACTGAATCGGCTGCGCCCCGGCGGTCTTGCTCGCCAAGTCGGGCAGCGTCACGCGGCCGGCGGCAGTGGCGCTCGCGCCATATGCCGCCGCGCGCGCGTTCAGCGCCACGCGCCGCCCCTCGATTTGCGCCTTCGCGTTCACCGGACCGGCCGTATACCCGGCAGCCACGATGCGCGGCGAATCGATCGACACGCCGCCGCGCAGCGAGTTGAGATCCGAGAACGATTGAGCGTGGACGTCCACGTGCGCGTCCGCGGTGACGTCGCTCTTCTGCTTCGGGTCGTCGAGAATCCGCGACAGGTCGAGATGGCGGACGGTGAGGTCACCCTGCACGGACTGCCCAGGCGTCAGCAGATCCGTGACGAGGTTCCCGATGGCGTCGCCGGCCGACGACCGCACGTTCATGTTGACGTGCAGCTCGTCGAACGCGCCATTCATTTTGAGCTCGAACGCCGGCTGCAGTCTGACGCCGGCGAGCGCCGGCACGAGCCGCGCGATCTCAGGAATCGACAGCTTGTCCGACGTAATCTGCACGTTGAGGTTCGGCTTCATCAGATAGTGCTGAACTGCGCCGTCCGCCGCCAGCGAGGTCTCGGCGGTCCGCAGCGCCAGCTTCTCCACGAACACCGTGTCGTCCTTGACCGCGATGCCGCCCGACAGCGCGTTCAGCGCAATGGCCGGCTCGGACCCGCGGAACGACACGTGGGCGATTTCAATCGAGTACCGGACCGGCTCGTAGTTGAACGAGAACTTGGCATCCAGATGATCGAACCGCTTCGGCACCTCGACGCCGGACGTGCCCACAGGCCCCTCGACGACAACCGAGCCGTCGCTGACGCCGATCTCGTTGATGGCGATCGGGCTGGCCGGCCCGCGCCGATCGGCTTCCGTTTCCTGTTTCTTCACCAGGCGGCTCAGCGACCAGGTGTCACCGTCGCGTCGCAGGTAGATCACCGGTTTGTCGAGCCGGATGCTGTCGGCCGAGAGGCCACGGGTAATCAGCTCGAATACGCTGTAATCGAGCCCGAGGTCCTTGACCGCCACCACCTGGGCGCCGTTCAGCGACACCCCGATGTTTTCCATCTCGACGCCGAAGAACAGGTTACCGCCGAGCCGCTCGATGGACAGCGTGCCGTTGAGATACCGGTTTGCTTCCCGCACGATATAACCGCGCAGCCAGTTCTTGAACCACGAGGTCTGCGAGACGATCACCGCCGCCGCCGCCGCGCCGACGACCAGCGTCAGGACGAGAATGAGCACGTGAGCGAAGCGCCTGACGATCAGCATCACCTGGCCCTGAGCCATCAGCACATCAGCCATGGCAAGTCGTGTCAGAACGCCTGCCCGATGCTGAAGTGGAACCGAAAACGCCTTTTTTGCGGGCTGCCGTTCACGAGCAGCTCCGGAACGGGATTGAGCTGGTAGCCGACGTCGAAGCGAATCGGACCGATCGGCGTCTGATACCGGAGGCCGGGGCCGATGCTGTATCGAAGGTCGCCGAGCCTGTGCTCGAACGACTCCGCCCAGACATTGCCGGCGTCGAGGAAGATGACGCCGCCCAAGTTGCCGCGCAGCATCGCACGCAGCTCCTCGCTGAACGCCAGCATGCTGTCTCCGCCAATCGGCAGCCCTGACGCGAGCGGGCTGACCTCGTATCGTCCCCAACCGCGGACGCTCGTGGCGCCGCCGAGAAAAAATTTCTTCGAGAACGGCACGTTGGTCTGCTCGTTCCCGAACGGGCGGATGTTGCCGATCTGCACTCGACTCGCGAGGACGACGTTGTCGTTGAGCGGCAGATAGTGCCGGGCGTCGGCGGAGAGGGCGTAATAGTTGAACGTGCCCGGCACAAGGCGGCCCGCTTCCTCCGTATGGAACGCGAGCTGATAGCCGTGATGCGCGTTCAGCAGGTTGTCCGCGGTCGAATGCTGAAAGTCGAAGCCCAGCGCGTTGAGCGTCCCATTCTGCTCGTTGGTCGTCGGATCGAGGCCAAGCGCGATCAGAGTGTTCCGGCGCGTGGGGTCGCCGAGGACGCTGGCGTCGATCGCGCTCCTGTCGTGCTCGCTCGTGATCGAGGTGGCCCACGATGTGCCCGGGTTCGCGCGGTGCGTCAGCGTCAGCTTTGCGCCGGTCACCACCGAGGTA